>Ga0160467_100112_pt1 | contig 116007 bp, 101 predicted proteins | sample HID1972I_E11MG_FD_108221 | JGI IMG/M metagenome (GOLD analysis project Ga0160467, IMG submission 108221) | Enriched pill bug-associated microbial communities from UW Madison campus, WI, USA - HID1972I_E11 MG | ecosystem: Host-associated > Arthropoda: Insects > Digestive system > Unclassified ... | reverse complement strand
TGGTTTCCAGTATTTAGTACCAAAAACGATTTGATAATAAATCTGCTTGTAACTCATGATATTATTTAGCTGTTCAAGCCTTTTCAGGCTTGTGTTTTACTCGATTCCTTTTTCCACGGATTTCATCCGCGGTTATTCAAATTTAAGCCCTCCGGCCTTATTAATAGGGTTAATCTATATTTATTTTTATTCAATAATTTAATTTTTAAAACGACAATTTGGGATGCACCCTTTTGTATTGAAGATATTTGGGTTAGATTAAAAATCACTATTTTCGTAGCAAAAAAAATGTTTGCAATTGCGATTCATGGCGGGGCGGGTACGATCAATAAAAATTTAATCAAGGCAGACCAGCAAAGGTTATATGAAACGGGATTGTCCAAGGCATTGGCGGCAGGCTATGCAGTTTTAGAAAAAAAAGGAAGCTCTTTGGATGCGGTATGCACTGCAGTAGCGGCTTTGGAGGATTGCCCATTATTTAATGCAGGAAAAGGTTCCGTGTTCAATCATGAGGGCTTCCATGAAATGGATGCTTCGGTAATGCGGGGTGACGACCGGGATGCCGGTGCTGTTTCCGGAATCAGGAATGTGAAAAACCCGATTTTATTGGCACGTCTGATTATGGAAAAATCGGAACATGTGTTTCTTTCGGGAAATGGAGCAGAATCATTTGCAAGGCAATATGGTATTGCTTTTGAAGAGAATGCTTATTTCTTCGACCAATTCCGTTTCGATCAATTTCAGGAAGCTTTGAAAAATGATGTCGTTCAACTGGATCACAGTCCTTCCGGAGACAGGAAATTCAGTACGGTTGGTGCGGTTGCCCTGGATGAAAATGGCCTATTATGTGCTGCTACCAGTACGGGTGGCATGACAAATAAAAAGTTTGGAAGGGTAGGTGATACGCCAATGATTGGTGCCGGAACTTATGCCAACAATTCAAGTTGCGCCGTTTCCTGTACGGGTCATGGCGAGTTGTTTATTCGGCAAGTCGTGGCGCATCAAGTGCATTGCCTGATGAGTTTTGGAGGCAGGAGTCTTGAGGAAGCGACACAAGAAGTTGTGATGAAAGATTTAGTGGAAATCAAGGGTGAAGGCGGATTGATTGCAATTGATTGTTTGGGAAACATTTCCTTGCCATTTAATTCTGAAGGCATGTATCGTGGTTTTCAAAAAAGCACGGGTGATCGGTTTGTCGGGATTTATTAAAGGATATTTTGGTATAAATCCATCATTTGTGCGGCTAATTTTTGAGGTTCGAATTGTTCCGCATATTTTTTCCCTTCCCGGATCATTTCTCTCTTCTTTTCATCATTGTCCCAAAGGTGAATGATGATTTCTGACAGTTCAATCGCATGATTTGGGTTTACATAGATACTACCCGGACCACCTGCTTCTTCTAAACAAGAACCCGTAGTTGCTATTACGGGAACACCCATATTCAATGCTTCCAGAATCGGGATGCCAAAGCCTTCAAAAAAAGAGGGATAAACAAAGATATCCGCTGATTGGTAAATTTTGGGAAGATCATCAAAGGGGACTTTTTCTAAAAAGAGAATACGGTGCAATAGCTTATTTTTGATGATGTATTCTTTTACTTTGTCTGCATAAGAAGTAGATTTCCCCACAACAACAAGTGAAATGTCTTCCGGCAACTGTTTTATTGATTCCACCAAAAGCATTAAGTTTTTGCGTTCCTCAATTGTACCGACGGTCAATAAAAAGCGTTTGGGTAATTTGTATTTTTCAGTTACTGTTTTCAGTTCACTTTCCGAATAACTTTGTTTGAATGCCGGAGCACAACTTTGATAAATGACTTCGATCTTTTGTTCTGAAATATGAAAAAAGTTTTGCAAATCCGACTTCGTTTGTTCGCTAACGGCGATTATTTTATCTGCAATGGTGCAGGCATACCTGCATTTTTGCTCATAAATCTTTCTATCAATACGCGTATAATATTGAGGATACCTTAAAAATATCATGTCGTGGATTGTAACAATTGTTTTGATGCCTGTTTTTTGAATACCAATCGGAAGCTCGTGGCTCAAACCATGGAAAATATCCAACTGGTCTTTTTTTAAATCGGAAATGATGAACCGACTGCGCCACAGTGATTTCAAAACAGGAAATTTCGTTGTCCTGAAACTGGTATTGCTTCGCTTAATAGCTTGTTTGTGCCTGTTGTTGCTTATTTTTGGTGAATATAAATAATATTCATTTTCGGGATAATTTTCAGATAAAGATTGAATTAAAGCTCTGCTATAATTCCCTAAACCTGTATTATTTAATAATGCCCGTTTGGCATCAAACCCAATTTTCCACATGCTGCAAAGTTGGGTAAAAAAAATGAATATGATAGTTGTTTGAAGATAAATTTGAGATTCTGAGATTTTGAGGGTTTATCCTGTCGTTGGATCCCCTGCATTCCATAGGATATTACAAGATGCAACCTATAAAAAGATTGCATCCTATAATAAGTAAAATAAGTTCACATTAGAATAAAATATTATTCCCTTTGCAGTTTCCATTTAGAAACTTGTCCTGTTTGACGAATGGTTTTTTGGCTGTTTTTTCCATTTTCCCAAAGCACGCTTCCCAATATTGCTGCAATTGCATCTTCATCCTTGTTTTCTTTCAACAGATACTCAGGTTTAAAATGTTTTTGGATAAAAGCGGTATCAAATTTCCCTTCCTTGAATGTAGGGTGCTGGACAGCCCACTTCCCGAAAGACAAAGTTGTTTTAATCCCTGAAACTTTATATTCGTCAATAGCGCGGACCATCCGATCTATTGATTCTTTCCGATCTTTGCCCCATACTACCAATTTCGCAATCATGGGATCATAAAAAATCGGGATTTCCATGCCTTGTTCAAATCCGTCATCTACCCGTACACCGGGACCTTGCGGGCGGACATAAATATTTAACCTTCCAGTATCCGGCATAAAATTATCCATTGGATCTTCAGCGCAAACCCTCAATTCCAAAGCATGTCCGTTGATTTTCAAATCCTCTTGGGTAAAAGAAAGTTCCTCGCCACGCGCTACTTTAATTTGTTCTTTCACCAGATCTATACCGGTAATCATTTCCGTAACGCAATGCTCCACTTGCAGCCTTGTATTCATTTCAAGGAAATAAAAGTTCAAATCTTCATCTGCTAAAAACTCTACCGTTCCGGCCCCATAATATTGACAGGCTTTGGCAACATTGATGGCGGATTCCCCCATAGCTTTTCTGATTGCCGGTGTGAGGCAGGAAGACGGTGCTTCTTCAATCAATTTTTGGTGGCGGCGCTGAATAGAACATTCTCTTTCAAAAAGATAGGTATAATTACCATGCTGGTCACCCAGGATTTGAATTTCAATATGTTTTGGTGACGCCACATATTTTTCGATAAAAACATCGTCATTGCTGAACGCATTCATTGCTTCGCTTTTCGCCATCCGCAACTGTTCTTTTATTTCAGATGCATTTTCGACCACGCGCATCCCTTTTCCACCACCGCCTGCGGAAGCTTTGATGAGAATCGGATAACCTACTTCTTCAGCAATTTTTTCTGCTTCTTCAATACTTTTCAAAGGTTTGTCCGTTCCGGGAACCATGGGGACATCAAACTTCTGCGCTGCTTGTTTTGCGGCAATTTTACTTCCCATGATTTCGATGGAATGCGCAGATGGTCCGATAAATATCAAACCGGCATCTTGTACGGATTTTGAAAAATCGGCATTTTCACTCAAAAAGCCATATCCGGGATGAATGGCGTCAGCGCCAGTGTCTTTGGCAGCCTTAATTATTTTGTCAGCCCTTAAATAAGATTGTGCAGAAGGTGCAGGTCCGATACAAACCGCTTCGTCGGCATATTGAACAAAAGGCATTGTTCGGTCTGCTTCCGAATAAACCGCTACAGTTTTAATGCCCATTTCTTTTGCGGAGCGCATAATCCGTAATGCGATTTCCCCACGGTTAGCTACTAAAATTTTTTGCATTATGTTTTTTTTATTATAGTTATTATTAATTGTGAAAGTGTCAAATCTCATGTCTCAAATCTCATGTCTAAAACTTCAGTTCTAAACCTTCGAATGTCCCTGAACTCATGAGCAGCAGGCAAACGGGTTTTTCTGTTCCCTTGATTTTTTCTTCAATCCAATTCCTTAGCGATTTTTTGTTGTTGAAAACACTTAATTGTTCATTTTGGAAACCCTCCATTATTTGTTTCCTGTTTAATTCGGGTAAGTTTTTTAGTTGTAAGGCATGTTCGCTATAGAAAACAGAACCGGCATCGCAATCGTCCATCGAATGCGCATATTGGCTCATGAAGTTTTCACTTAAGCTGCTGAAAGTATGTAATTCAAAACATGCGATTAAGTAATGACCAGCGTAGCGTTCCCTAACAGCTTGCAAGGTGGCTTTTAATTTTGATGGTGCGTGGGCAAAATCACGAAACGAAATAAAATTTTCTTTTTCCTCTAATTTTTCCAATCGCCTCGCTGCACCTGTAAACCGACGGATGGAATGGTAAAAGTCAATGTTAGAGACATCTAAATGGGCGCATACTCTTCTGGCCGCTTCCATGTTTTGTAAATTGTGCTTCCCGAATATTTCAAGCGGAAATTCCCCTTCTTCAGTTTGGATAACTACCAAATTGTTTTTTAGCTGAAACGCTGGGGTAGTGTAGGGTTCAAGATTTAAGACTTCATCTTTACCCTGGATCAAACGGACCACTTCTTTGTCTTCATCATTGTAAATTAAAATTGCGCCGTTTGCCATTTGATCAATAAAAATCTTGAATTGATCCCAATAATTTTCATAAGTGGGAAATACATTTACATGATCCCATGCGATCCCTATAATTACGGAAATATGAGGATGATAAAAGTGTATCTTAGGGATTTTATTTAAAGTAGATGCCGGATATTCGTCGCCTTCGACCAATAAGACAGGAGCATTTGATATTTTTACCGAATGTTCAAACCCTTCCACCTTGGCACCAACCAAATAATCAAAATCAATTTTTTGGTCTTTTAAGACATGCATGATCATGGAAGTGGTTGTTGTTTTTCCATGACTGCCGGCGATGGCGATTCTTTTTTTATGTTCCGAAAGTTTATAAATATATTCGGGAAATGAATAAATGGGAATATTCAATTCCTGTGCTTTTTTTAATTCCGGATTATCGCTTTTGGCGTGCATCCCTAATATTACTGCATCTAAATCCGGTGTTATCTTGTCCGGGAACCAGCCAAAATCAGCAGGCAATAAGCTTTCCTTTTTTAAATTGGTTTTTGAAGGATCCGCAATTTCATCATCACTTCCGGAAACCAAGATGCCGTTTTTTTTAGAAACAATTGCCAGTTGGTGCATGATGGCACCCCCGATAGCGATAAAGTGTAATTTCATTTAAAAATAATTGATTATTTTTGTGCAAAAGTAAATTGAATTAAGTAATTAATCTTAATTTCGTGAAATTCTATAAAAAGGTAAATATATAATGAAAAAACTAAACCAAATAGCCGGAATTGTGTTTGTTGCAATTACATTGTGCTTTGTATTGCAGTCTTGTGCAGCTAAAAAAAGCCAGTATGGTTGTCCTGAAAGGATTCAAAGCTTTACAATACCTGTTTTGAAATAAAATTCAGGTAAAATTATTTTATTAGCCGTTCCATAAATATATGGAATGGCTTTTCTATTCTCCTACTTTATTGGAAATATACTGACTTCCCCTCATCACTGAAGTCGCAGAGATTTTTAACAAGAGTCCTATCCTTATGAACTTTACCATTTATGGTTTGAAATATTTTGTTTTAAGGGAATTATTGTGCAAGCTTGATATGTTTGCTATTATTCTGAATATTCAATTGTTCAAATTGCTTCCCGTGTACATTTATTTCTATCTTTCGCGGTAATTTTTAAAATTCCCCCGAAAGGTGTGAGAATATTAATTTTATCCTTATTATCTTTGCGTCTGTTAATAAAAACAATAATTTTTTCATGAAGCGTTTAATCTTAAGCTCAGCTTTGCTCGTGGTTGGTGGTATGTCCGCCTTTGCACAAGAAAGCCGCATCAAATTCACAGAATACGATTTGCCGAACGGCCTGCATGTAATTTTACATGAAGATCATTCCACGCCCATCGTTTCGGTTTCCGTAATGTACCATGTCGGTTCTAAAAATGAAGATCCGCAAAGGACTGGTTTCGCCCACTTTTTTGAGCATCTCATGTTCGAAGGCAGTGAAAATATAAAAAGAGGTGAGTATATGAAAATCGTCCAGGAAAATGGGGGTGTTTTGAATGCCAATACTTCCCAGGATCGTACTTATTATTTTGAAGTATTGCCATCTAATCAATTAGAAATGGGATTGTGGTTGGAATCCGAAAGGATGTTACATGCCAAAATCGACAGTGTAGGCATCGAAACGCAAAGAAAAGTAGTGCAGGAAGAAAAGAAACAAAGCTACGACAACCGTCCTTATGGCCAGTTGATGAATGTTGTTTTTGAAAACTTATATACTAAACACCCATACCGCTGGACACCAATTGGTAAGGAACAATACATCGACCAAGCGAAATACAGTGAGTTCATGGATTTCTACAAAACATTCTATGTACCCAATAATGCGGTTTTAGTATTAGCCGGGGATATTAATGTTGAACAATCGAAAGCTATGGTTACTAAATATTTTGGTGATATTCCAAAAGGAACGAAAGAAATTCCTCGCCCTAATATTGAAGAACCGGCTTCGACAAAGGAGAAACGCGTAAACTTCACAGATAAAATGGTGCAACTTCCTGCAGTCATTTTAGCATATCGAGCGCCGAAAATGGGCACGGATGATTTTTATGCATTGGATATGCTGACGACGCTATTATCTAATGGCGCCAGTTCCCGTTTCCAAAAACAAATTGTGGACAAAGACCAAAAAGCATTACAAGTAGGCGCATTTGCGTATCCTTTGGAAGATCCGGGATTGGTGTTTATGTTTGGGATTACTAGTGGAGGGACTTCCACAAAAGATTTGGAAACTGCAATGAAAGCCGAGATTGAAAAAGTAAAAACCGGAAGTATTTCTGAAGACGAATTCAAGAAAATTCAAAATCAAACTGAAACACAATTCGTTGAGCAAAATGCCAAAATTAGCGGTATTGCAGAAAACCTTGCAACAAATTACACTTATTTCCGCGATGCCGATTTAGTGAATACGGAATTGGGAAAATACCAAAAAGTTACGGTTGCTGATTTGAAACGCGTTGCCAATAAATATTTGGTGAAAGAAAACAGTTTAGTTGTTTACTACACCGGAGAACAAAAATAATATTTGGTTTTAATTTTTAATAAAATACTTTAATAATATTCAATAAAATGAAGAAGATACTTTTTTCAATTTGTGCAATTTCGCTTTTATCTACTGCGTATGCGCAAAAATTAGACCGCAGCATCAGGCCCAAAGCTGGTCCTGCACCGGTTATCAACCTTGCTGATGCCGAAACGTTTACTTTAGATAACGGGTTAAAGGTTTTTGTGGTGGAGAACCATAAATTGCCACTCGTAACTTATGCTTTCCAATTAGATGTCCGTCCTCAATTGCAAGGGAATAAGGTAGGCATGGAAAGTTTTGTAGGAGAATTAATTACTTCAGGAACTACCAACCGCACCAAAGATCAATTTGACGAACAAACCGATGAAATCGGTGCTTCTCTTGGCGCATCCAGTGAAGGGATGTATGGACAAGCTTTGACAAAACATCAGGATCAATTGTTGAGTTTGATGAGCGACGCTTTGTTGAACGCTAAATTCCAGCAAACGGAACTGGATAAGTTGAAAAAACAAACTATATCCGGTTTGACTGCAAATGAAAATGAACCTGATGCCATGTTGGAGAATGTTTCAAAAGTCTTGAACTATGGCAAGAGTCATCCTTATGGTGAAGTGATGACTGAAAATACAGTTCAAAACATTACACTTGCTGATTGCAACAATTATTACAAAACCTATTTCCGACCTAATGTCGCTTATTTAGCGGTAGTAGGTGACATTACTTTGGCTCAGGCAAAAGAATTGGTCAATAAATACTTCGGCAAATGGGAAAAAGGAGATGTGCCTCGGGCCAATTATCCAAATGTAACCCCGCCAGCAAATACTAAAGTTGATTTCGTATCGAGAGAAGGTGCCGTGCAAAGTGTTATTGGGATTACTTATCCGATTGAATTGCAACCTGGTACACCAGATGTGGTAAAAGTCAGGGCAATGAATGAAATCCTTGGTGGAAGTTCTCAAGGTCGCTTGTTTTTAAACCTTCGTGAATCCAAAGCCTGGACTTATGGTGCATATTCAAGTATGAGTGCTGATGATATCATTGGTACAGCTACATTGTATGCAAAAGCGCGTAATGTCGTTACCGATAGTTCGGTAACAGAGATGATAGCTGAAATGAATCGTATCCGTAACGAAAAAGTAAGTCAGGAAGATTTGCAGAATATGTTGAATTACATTAGCGGTACTTTTGCGATTGGTTTGGAAAACCCACAGACAATTGCTCAGTTTGCCATCAGCATCGAGCGTTACAACATGCCCAAGGATTATTACAAAAACTATTTGAAGCGTGTAAACGCAATTACGGTTGATGATATACAAGCTATGGCACAAAAATATGTGCATCCGGAACAAGCGAATATCATTATTGTTGGAAATAAATCAGAAGCTGATAAATTGAAAAAATTCAGCTCTGATGGTGAATTGCATTATTATGATAATTACGGGAATCCTGTAAAGCCAGTAGAAACTAAAGTAGTGAACGGCGTAAAGGTAGAAGATGTATTGAACAAATATATTGCTGCAATTGGTGGAAAAGCTGCCCTTGAAGGATTAAAAGATTTGACCGTTGCTGCAACTGGCGAACAAATGGGACAGCAATTTAATGTTTCTATCAAAAGTGTAAGTCCTGATAAATTCAAACAAACTGTTTTTATGGGTGGAAATGAAGTTCAGAAAATGGTCTTGAATGGTGATAAAGGTTATATGACGCAAATGGGCAATCGTCAAGAAATGCCTTCCGATGAAATGGCAGAATACAAAGAACAAGCGGATTTGCAAGCGGATTTACATCCGGGGCAATATGGTATTTCTTACACGCTATTAGGTATTGAAAACATAGATGGTAAAGATGCTTATAATGTTCAAAAAGTAAGTAATAATGGAAAAGACAAGACTGTTCAATATTATGATGTTGAATCTGGTTTTTTGGTAAAAGAAATTACCAATAAAACCGAACAAGGTCAACAGATTGTTTCTATTAAAGCGCTTTCCAATTATAAAGAAGTGAAAAATGGTAATGGATATAAAATGCCATTTACAATTCAAACTACGGGTTCACAACCATCTAAAATTTCGATTTCCTCTGCTAAAGCAAACAGCGGAATTAAAGATGGTGAATTCAAATAAGGTAAGTTTAAAGTTCATATCAATAAAAAAACAGAAACCTTGTAATGAGGTTTCTGTTTTTTTATTGATATGAATCATTATTTCGGTGCTTGCATCACTGTTCCGCATTTTTCGCAAGTCCGCTTTTTTTCGTCTGCATAAAAAGCATTCATCACAGGAGGCAATTGGGCAACGATATCGTTTACTGGCATGAAGACCTCATATAATTTATGGGAGCAATTTTCACAATACCAGGAAAAGGAATCCTCTTCATCGCTACTCCTTACTTTTTCGATCACTAATCCAACGGTATTCGGTCCTCGTTGAGGTGAATGTGGGACACGGGCGGGGAGTAAGAACATATCGCCTTCCTTGATTTCCAAAGGGACAATTTTACCGTCTTCGATAATGCGTAGAATAATATCGCCTTCCAGTTGGTAAAAAAGTTCTTCCGTTTGGTTGAAATGAAAATCTTTACGGCTATTGGGACCGCCAACTACCATTACGATAAAATCCTGCACTTCTTTATAGACTTGCATATTGCCAACCGGTGGCTTTAGACGATCCCGATTGTCGGCAATGAATTTTTTTAGATTAAAGGGTTTGGAAACTGCCATGATTTTTAAATTTGGATTTAAAGGTACAAAACTTTGCAGAATAAAATATATTGCATAAGTTCATCAATTAATTGAACTCATTCAAAATTAATTGAACTTAAAACACTGATTATGGAAAAGAAGACACCATTTCAAATGACGCGTTCGGAAAGACGAGGGGCAATATTGTTTTTGTCGATTTTAGGCATAGTCATAGTCATTTGGCGGATACTTCCACGATTGGTAAAACCGCCACCCGAATCGGAGGACAATCAAATAGCTTGGCAACAATACAAAGCACGACATTTAATAAAATCGGAAGAAGAGAGTCATAGTCCAAAAACTTATTCGGACAATTACGATAATGCAAAAGTAATCGCTTCCGAAAATATCCGTTTGTTTAATTTTGATCCCAATACTGCTACAGAAACGGATTTGATTACTTTAGGTTTATCCCCAAAAACCGCCCTGACTTTAATAAAATACAGGAATAAAGGCGGAAAATTTAATAAGAAAGAGGATTTGCAAAAATTATATACACTTTCGGAAAAAGATTACCAAAGACTTGCACCCTTCATAAAAATTGAAACTTCAGGAAATGTGTACAAAAACAGTTATGAAAACAAAGCTTTTGACGCACAAAAGTTCCCTAAGGTGCCGGAAGTGATAAGTTTAAACACTGCAGATGCTGCTACATTAATGCTTTTAAAAGGAATAGGTCCGGGATACTCCAAAAGAATCCTGGATTACCGTAATGCATTAGGTGGTTTTATTTTGGTAGAACAATTGCAGGAAATATATGGATTCCCAGACAGCACTTTCCAACAGTTAAAGGAAAAATTCGTTATAGAGACAGAACACATAAAGAGGATAAAAATCAATTCGGCAACAGAAGAAGAGCTTGCAGGTCATCCCTATATCCGGAAATACATGGCTAAAAATATTGTTCTGCTGCGGAATGATTTAATAAAGTTTACCGAAATTTCACAATTAAAGCAAGTTCCTTTGATAAATGAAGAAAAATTTCGTAAAATTGCGCCTTATTTAAGTGTGGAATAAAAATTTATTACTCAAAACAATTTATTACTCAATTCAATGGATTTTCAATACACGGATACCCAAGTTGAAATCACAAAAATGATTGCTGATTTTGCAGAAAAAAACATTAAACCCCATATCATGGAATGGGACGAAGCACAAAAATTCCCTATAGAATTATTCCATAAAATGGGGGAATTAGGACTTATGGGTGTTATTGTTCCTCAAGAATATGGCGGTTCAGGATTGAGTTATTTTGAATATGTGACGGTTGTTAGTGAAATAGCAAAAGTGTGTGGCTCCATCGGGCTTTCCACGGCTGCCCACAATTCATTGTGTACGGGTCATATACTGACTTTTGGGAATGAGGAGCAAAAGAAAAAATATCTCCCGAAATTAGCCAGCGGCGAATGGATCGGTGCCTGGGGATTGACGGAAGCCAATACGGGAAGTGATGCTGGTAACATGCGTTGCATGGCAACAAAAGAAGGCGACGAATGGGTTTTGAACGGAACAAAAAACTGGATTACCCATGGTATTTCAGGGAATATTGCCGTTGTTTTAGCGCGTACGGGCGAGCCAAGGACAAAAAATAATGTTTCCGCTTTTATAGTGGAAAAAGGGACACCGGGATTTACTTCAGGAAAAAAAGAAAACAAATTAGGGATGCGTGCTTCCGAAACGGCGGAATTGATTTTTGACAATTGCCGGATTTCCGATGCACAGCGCATGGGGGAAGTAGGTTCTGGCTTCAAGCAAGCGATGAAAGTGCTTGACGGCGGCAGGATTTCTATTGCTGCCTTATCTTTAGGTATTGCAAAAGGCGCTTATGAAGCAGCATTGAAGTATTCAAAAGAACGGTATCAATTTGATCAGCCGATTTCCCATTTTCAAGCTATCTCCTTTAAATTAGCGGATATGGCGACTAAAATTGAAGCTGCCGAATTATTGATTTACCAAGCTGCCGATTTAAAAAACAGAGGAGAAAAAATGACCAAAGAATCTGCCATCGCTAAATATTATGCTTCAGAAATTTGTGTGGAAGTGGCAACAGATGCTGTCCAGATTTTTGGTGGATATGGATATACAAAAGATTTCCCCGTTGAAAAATACTACCGCGATGCCAAATTATGCACTATTGGTGAAGGAACTTCCGAAATACAAAAATTAGTTATTTCAAGGGCGATTTTAGGTTAAACTATCCCTTCTCCCTTTTTATAAAAAGCACGGAAACTAAACATTCCGTGCTTTTTTTGTATGGATGTTAATTCCGATTGAACTAATTTTCAAACAAACTATTATACTAATGAAGTATCGAAATTATTTATTGAAATTATTTGGTTTCCGTCTTTTATTAATCTTAATTTTGCACTACTTTTAGAAAATATGCAGCCTGGCTTTCCCAAAAAAAGAAGGAATTATTGGACTCCTCTCCTTGTTTTTTTATTGTTGATTTTTGGAATTTTTATTGGTTTTCAATTAAATAGGTATCTGGACTATAAACGCCCGATAGAAACCGTGATCGAAAGAAACGATAGGGTAGAGGAAATCATTGACCTAATTAATGAACGATATGTGGACAGTGTCAATAAGAATCTCTTATATGACGATGCCATCACGGGTGTTTTGAAAAACCTTGACCCGCATACCACTTATATTCCTGCCAAGGAAATGCGCGATGTAAATGATAAACTTAATGGGAATTTTAAAGGGATAGGTATTGAGTTTTTGATGGTTAATGACACCATCGTCATCACTTCAATAATCAAAAACGGACCTTCAGAAGACGCAGGCTTAAAAATCGGCGACAAGATTTTAAAAATCGGCTCAAATTGGGTTGCAGGCAAAAACATAAAATCAGCTGAGTTATTGAATTTAGTTCGGGGACCAGAGGATTCAAAAGTGGAATTGATTATTGATAGGAAAGACCGTGAATTCCCGTTTTCCGTTACTATAAAAAGAGGTCTTGTCCCTTTATACAGTATCGATGCAAGTTATATGGTAAATGCCCAAACTGGTTATATCAAAATTGACCGCTTTAGCGCAACTACCTATCGTGAATTCATGAAAAGCTTGACGGCTTTGCTGAAGTCTGGAATGACGCAGTTGATTTTGGATTTAAGGCAAAATCCGGGAGGGTATCTGGATGCCGCAACTGCGGTGGCCGATGAATTGATCGGAAATAAAAAATTGCTGGTTTACACTGAAGGGCGCATGATGCCCAAACAGGAAGTTTATGCGGAAAAAGCAGGAGACTTTGAAAAAGGGAAGCTGATAGTTTTAGTTGACGAAGGCTCTGCATCTGCAAGTGAAATCCTGGCAGGTGCCGTTCAGGACTGGGATCGGGGCATCATTATGGGCAGGCAAACTTATGGCAAGGGCCTCGTACAGGAACAATTTACTTTAACCGATGGTTCTGCATTGAGATTGACCATCGCAAGGTATTACACGCCTACGGGAAGAGATATCCAACGATCTTACGATAAAGGGAAAGCAAGCTATGAATCTGATTATTTGAAACGGTTCAGTGAAAGTGGCATCCAACCTTACTCGGATAAAAAAACAAAAGACACCAATAGCTTCTACACTGAAATCAAGCATAGGAAAGTTTATGGCGGCGGTGGGATAAGGCCGGATGTTACGATACCTTTTAAAACAACTTCCTATTCCGGGTCATTGTATGATTTGTTGGTAAGCAAAGTGTTGAAAACTACAGTTTTTCAATATTATACAAATAATGACGGTATATTTTCAAAGTATAAAAGTTTTCCGGATTTCAGCCGGAATTTTCAGGTAACACCAGAACTCATGTATCTCTTAAAATCAAATTTCGAAAAGGAATACCCGCTTCAAGTTGAAAAAGTATGGAGTGACCAGCAAGCCTTAAATTACCTTGCCGTACGCATGAAAGCGCAGTTTGCAAAAATACTTTTTGGCGACGACGGCTATTACCAACTCATTAATTCAGATGATGAAACAATGATACGGGCTTTGGAAATATTGAATTCAAAAGAGTATTCAAGAATTATAGGGGGGTAAATGATATAGCCATTCCACATTCCCGGAATTTACTTTTGCACAAAAACTTTTATTTCCGTTGGACAACATCCAAAAAGGGCATTGCATTACTTGATGGTAACGCATGAGTTGCTCTAAAGTGAGGTCAGAAATATTAACACCCGGTTCTTTGCATTCAATCAGCATCCAAGGTTTTTGTTGTTGGTCGAAAATGACAATGTCGTATCTTTTTTTCAAATTATGGACCTTGATTTCTTTTTCAACGGAAATCAATCCTTTCGGATAATTCATTTCATGAAGGAAATAGTGCAAAATATTTTGGCGCACCCATTCCTCCGGTGTCAATACCACATATTTTTTTCGGATAATATCAAAAATCTTCCTTGTATTATCCATGTCTTTTATCTGGAAACTATAATCCGGAAATTGAAGGTTCAGCATTATTTATTTTCTTTTAATTCCTGACTCCTTAAAATATATTTCCCTAAAACATCGAACTCCAGATTGACAGTTTCCCCTATTCTTAATTTATTGAAATTAGTGTGTTGCATCGTATAAGGGATGATCGTAATGGTAAATTGATCTTTTGTGCAGTTAAAAACCGTCAGGCTTATACCATTAATACAAATACTTCCCTTTTCAATGATTAGTGCGGCAAAAGGCTCTGGAAATGAAAATGTGAAATTAATGCTTCCTTCAAAATCTTCTTTTTGAATGCAGGCACCTACAGTATCCACATGTCCCTGAACAATATGCCCATCCAACCTTCCATTTAGAAGCATGGCCCGTTCTAAATTGACAATCTGGCCTGTTTCCCAATGTTTCAAATTGGTTTTTTGAAGAGTCTCTTCAACTGCCGTTACCGTATGTTGGTTTTCATTGAGTTTAGTAACTGTAAGGCAAACACCATTATGGGAAACAGATTGGTCGATTTTTAATTGATTGCTTATTTTACTTTCAATCGTAAAATGAATATTCGTGCTTTCTTTTTCAATGAAAATGATTTCCCCTAAAACTTCTATTATTCCTGTAAACATGGATTTCCTGTTTTATTGTTTGATTGCCCAACCTCTGTGGAACTGTGTCCCTACATTATTCTGAATGGTTAATTCGATGGACATTGTATCTTTTTTATAAGTATTCAAATTAAAGGAACCACTTATGGAATCGGATTGATTGCAAATGATTTGGCCTTTGAATTCGCCGGCAAGTGTGTCCACGGTAGCGTGTTTGAATTTGTCGGCTACCGCAAATAAAGTTTCTGTATTGCACCAACCTTTTATGGCAAGATGCGTGGAAGTGGTATCTTCAGAAGCGGAGAAAATCAAAGTTTTAGTTTGAAAATTAGAGAAAGAACTGTCCACCGCAAACACCGAATCCAGAAATTGCCAGGTTCCGATGAAAGTATCAACGGGATAAATGCAGATGGAGTTATCCGGTTTTCCCGGAAAGCCCCAGTTGTAATTTACTGCGTGGGGATCGTTGCAATAAGGATTTGTCAAACGGTCGTCGCCTGTTGTCGGCGGTGGATCTTTTACCTTTTTACAGGCATTGAACCAAAAGAAGCAAGCCACCAAAAGGATGATGATATATTTGAATTGTGTGTTCATAATTTTCTAAACGCAAAGATGAGCGTAAAATTTCATTTTTACAATGAAAATTGGTTTTAATGGATTCCTTATTTTTCCCTGACATCAATCGCATCCCTGAGCGCATTTCCTAAAATATTGAATGCCAAGACCAAAATCATGATCGCCAAACCGGGGATTAATGCGGGTACTGGATTGCCCGCCACTAAAAAAGTATAATGTTCTTTGATCATCAATCCCCAGGATGGTGTGGGTGGTTGTACCCCAATCCCTAAAAAGCTTAATCCGGCTTCCACCAAAATAGCCGTGGCGAAATTCGCCGAAGCAATCACCATTATTGGTCCGGCGATATTCGGGAGAATATGTTTGAAAATAATCCGGCTGTCCTTGAACCCCAGTGCTTTAGCCGCCGTAATAAAATCCATTTCCTTAATTTGCATCACCTGACCACGAATCAACCTTGCCGCCGTTACCCATGAAGTCAGACCAATTGCAATGAAAATTTCCCAAAATCCCTTCCCAATCGTCAGTGTAATAGCGAAAACAAGCAATAGCGTAGGAATTGACCATAAGATATTAATGAACCACATTACGGAATCATCCAAAATGCCGCCATACCAACCTGCCAAAGAGCCCAGGAAAATACCGATCCCAATCGATAAGATTACAGAAACCAAACCCACGGCAATACTTACTCTTGAACCAATAATGAGGCGGGAAAGTATATCCCTGCCATAACGGTCAGTTCCCAAATAAAACTTCTTCGTAATTATGTTTTTTTTGATTTGATTTTTTAAATCCTTATCGTGGAAATTCAAATTAGAAAGCGCATAAATGAGCGTATCTTCCAATTGGTCGTCAATATAATGCCAGATAAGTATAGAATCGTTATGAACTGAAAACCCATTCATGGGAATAAGGGAATGGGCTTGCGGTTTGCCTATAAAAATACCTTGGAAAATATTGCTTTCCGAAGGTGCATTTTGTTTCGGCAGTAAAAAGAATTGCTGTTTGAATCCTACAGGCCTCGCACTTAATTCTACAATCATGTCATTGGCATCGGGCGAATTGTCGGGGGCAAAAGCATAAGCGAAGATGGCAATGATAAATGTACCCAAAATAATGCAGGACGCTATCCGCGCCGGCCAATGTTGAAACAGTCTTTTGATTATGATATTTTTTCCGCTCAATTATACATTGAAAATTAATGTTTGCAATTTAAGGAAAAATTATCCATTCTATTTTTGAAACGGAAATAAATAATCAGTTCGTTTTGTAACCCCATTCTTTCAGCCATTCCATGATTTTATTTTTGTAATCCCCCTGGATGATGATAATGCCGTCTTTCGCACTTCCCCCAGTGCCACATTTTGTTTTCAATTTTTTGCCTAATTCTGCCAACGCTTCATCGGTTCCAATAAAGTTTTCGATTAGGGTAACGACTTTACCCGCCCGTTTTTTGGAATCCAGACGCACTTTTAATTTTTGGTCCTGGGGTGCTAATGTTTCCGTGACTTCCGGTTCTTCCTGTCGGATTGCATCGGGATTGGTGGAGTAAACTAAAGATTGGAAGGAATTTAATTTTTTTGCCATGGCAATTCAGGTTTAAGAAAAGAGAAATGGAAATTGAATTAGTGAAAAATGAGGAAATAGATCCATAGATATCCCTTACTTCCCAGTCTTCATATACTCCGCAGTAGCTTCCAAAGCTTCATAAAAGCTTAATCCATATTTCCGGATAAGTGGTTCTTTCAAGAACTTATAAACCGGCACTTTTAATGCTTTGCCCAACTTACATGCCGGGCTGCATAATTTTTTTCTTGGTTCGTAATTCAATAAATCATATTCCTCTGTTTCCTGAATTCTTATCGGGAAAAGATGGCAGCTAATTGGTTTTTTGAAATCTGTTTTTCCTTCGTAATAAACATGTTCCATTGCGCATTTCACGATTCCTTTTTCATCATAATAGCCATAAGCACAAATCCCGCCATTTAGGGTAGGGGTTACCAGCCCGAAATCGTCGTCAAAAGTATGCGTGCCTTCTTCTTCGATCAATTCTATGGCGTGCGGACTTAAAAGATGTTTTATTTGAGGGTAAATCTCTTCAATTTTATCGGCTTCTTCTTGCGTTATTGGTGCACCTGTATCGCCTTCCACACAGCATCCGCCCTTGCACTTATCCAAATCACAAACAAATTCTTCTTCAAGGATTTCATCGCTGATCAGGGTGTTTTCTATCTCTATCATTTTGCCTTAATTTTATTTCCTAAAAACTCAAAACCAATATCTTTTCTGTAATTTTTCCCTTCAAAATGAATTTTTTCCGCATTTTGAAAAGAGGTTTCAAGTGCATTTTCCAAATCATCGCCAAATGAGGTAATTGCCAGAACCCGTCCACCGTTTGTAATGGTTTCCGTATCTTTTATTTTTGTTCCGGCTTGAAAAATAATACTGTTGTTTGTATTGTTTAAGCCCCCAATCTTTTTCCCTTTTTCATAACTTCCGGGATAACCTGCCGAAACCAGCATAACGGTGGCTGCCGCTTCTTTTTTAAATTGAAGCTTTACTTCATGAAGAGCTTTATGTTCCATCTTTTGAAATAAATCAACTAAGTCATTTTCCAATCTCGGAATCACGACCTCCGTTTCCGGATCCCCCATCCGGCAATTGTATTCGATTACGAAAGGATCACCGTTAACATTAATCAAACCAAAGAAAATGAATCCGGTATAAGTTATTTTTTCGGATTTTAATCCTTGAACTGTTGGTTCTACTATTTGGCGGATTACTTTTTCCATAAACGCTCCTTTTGCAAAAGGAACCGGGGAAACCGCTCCCATGCCGCCGGTATTTAATCCCGTCTCACCTTCTCCAATCCGTTTGTAATCTTTTGCTTCGGGCAATAGTACATAATTTTCGCCATCACTAAAAGCAAATACGGAAAGTTCCACGCCGGTCAAAAAAGCTTCTACAACGACTTTGTCACCGGCGCTGCCAAACGCAGCTTCTTTAATCATGGAAGTAAATACAGATTTTGCTTCTTCTACATCACTTGTTATTACGACGCCTTTACCGGCAGCCAATCCATCAGCTTTTAAGACAATCGGTAAGCTGTGGTTTTCCAAATACTGCAAACCTGCCTCATAATTATTTATATTAAATTCCTGATATGCCGCAGTGGGGATTTGATGCCTTTGCATGAATTTTTTCGCAAAAGCTTTGCTGCCTTCTAATTGCGCCCCTTCTTGTGAAGGTCCCACAACGATGATATGTTTTAAATCGGGGTCGCTTTTGAAGAAATCATAGATGCCTTCCACCAATGTATCTTCTCCACCAGGAAGCAGAATGGTTATTTCATGTTGAATACAAAAATCCTTTAAGGCGCTGAAATCGTGAATGTTTAAGTCAATATTTTTACCGTATTGTTGTGTCCCACCATTTCCCGGAGCAATAAAAAGTTGTTTGCACAAGTTGCTTTGCGCAATTTTCCAAGCGAAAGCACTTTCCCTTCCTCCGGAACCTAATAATAATACATTCATATTTTTAGCGGCATTTTTTATTTCGGCAAAGGTAAAACCTTTAATAGATTTTTTAGCGTAAAAAAATACCCTTGAATTTAAACTCAAAGGTATTTTGAACATTTACTGCCGGAACTAATTCAACCAATGCACATCTATATAATCAACTTCCCCCTGCGTATTGGCAATATCCACAAAACCAACACCGTTTCCCTTAAAGTTCTGCGCATTTATAGTAAAAACTTGATAATCATTTACATAGCCAATCCAGTTATTTCCTACTTGCTTGATTGTCAGCACATTCCAGTCTCCGTTTATATTTATATTATTGTTTGTTTGGGGTGCAACCAAAGTTGTAATATCAGGACCATAACCGTTTCCGCCTTCATCATATAATGCATAATAACCATCATAATCAATCGTGAAACTATAACCATAACTGTTGGTGGCCTCATTATAGCCAAAAAGCAACCCCATATTGTTGTTGGATCCAAGTTTTGTCGTAATCGTGAAATTATTATAAGGATTAAAACCAAAATCCTGAGCTACATAATATGCTTGGGTATAATCATCATTGTAATCAAACTTGAAAGTTCCATTGCTCACAACACCGTAAGCATAATTAACGGGATCTGCAAAAGACCAACCATTCCTGTCATCATTAAAATCCTCGATAAAGGAATATTCACGCACCGGGTTTTGAGGGCGGATATGATTATCCCTTGCGCAGGAAGTAATTAAAAGCAAAGAAAATAGTCCGAAAGTCAGGCGTAGATTTTTCATAAAAGAGGAAATTTAGCTTTTGACAAATAATCAGGGAAATGGTTTAAATCCCAATCTTAGGTAGATAAATGAGTGGATAAACTGATTGTCGGGATAAATTTAATAAATTAGCGGTTTGAAACTAAACGCGCTTTCATTTCCTGAAATTATTTATGAAATTCCTCAATCTTATTCTTGCATTAACGCTCAGCATTTTTTGGATATTATACCTGAATGCGCCTATCGGGCAAGTTCCGGCACTGGGCAAATTTTTTGATCCGGTAAGTGGTTTTTGGGCAAATGCGGAGAACGTGAACATGGATTTGCATACAATAGATTTACCTGAACATTCGACGAGGAAAAAGGTGGACATCTCTTTAGACGAAAGAATGGTGCCGCATATTACTGCCCAAAACGATGAAGATTTATATTTCGCGCAAGGTTTCGTACATGCTTATTTCAGGCTGTGGCAAATGGATATGCAAACGCGTGCCGCATCAGGAAGGCTAAGCGAAGTAATTGGCGAAAAAACACTGGATTACGATCGTTTGCAAAGAAGGAAGGGAATGGTATGGGCAGCGGAAAATTCACTTGCGCTTATGGAAAAAGATTCGGTGACCAAAAAAGTTCTGGGCGCATACACCAAAGGTGTCAATGCTTACATTCACTCCTTGAAATATGAACAATTACCTCTTGAATATAAATTGATGAATTTCAAACCAGAAGACTGGTCGAACTTGAAAATTGCATTCATGATTAAATTTATGGCGGATGACCTTACTGGAAAAGTGGACGATTTGCCATTGAGTTATCTGCGCAGCGCTTTTAGTGAAAATGAATTGGACTATCTTTTCCCTGAAAAGATAGAAAACTCAAATCCCGTTATTCCAAACGGAACGCCCTTTTCCCCTGCATCTTCCCGAAATGCTTCCGTTCCATCCGGAAAGTTATTTTCTGATTTTACCATTAAGGAAAATCAGAAAACAGCATTAAATAAACTTGCGTTAAATCATAATCCCGGAATTGGTTCCAATAATTGGGCAGTCCAATTGAAAGATAGTTTATTCAAGTCCACAATTTTATGCAATGATCCTCATCTTACTTTGAATTTACCGTCCATTTGGTTTGAAAACCAGATTACTGATGCTGACCTGAATTTTTACGGCGTTTCACTTCCGGGTGCACCCGGTGTGGTGATTGGCTTTAATGACAGCATCAGTTTTGGCGTTACCAATAATTACCGTGATGTGAAAGATTATTTTGAATTGAAATCAGACGATCCAAGGTTCTATATTTTTGATGGAAAAGAAGTGCCTTTTAATTATAGGATTGAAGAAATAAAAGTGAAGGGCAGGGCAAAGTCTTTCAATGATACCATGCGTTATTCAATTCATGGTCCCGTAATCTATGACGAACATTATCCCGAACCGTCAGAGAGCGGTAAAATGCTGGCCATGAGCTGGATGGCTCATAAGGGAACCAACGAGTTAAAGGCCTTGTACCTGATGAACAGGGCCAATAATTATAATGAATTTGTAAAGGGGATGCTTTATTTTGAATGCCCGGCACAGAATTTTATTTATTCTGATCGGTCAGGAAATATTGCGCTATGGGGACAAGGGCTTTTTGTGAATAAATGGAAAAACCAGGGAAAGTTTGTGATGCGGGGCGATATTTCTGCCACGCTGTGGGGTAAATATATCCCGATGGAGGAAAATCCCCATGTGTTTAATCCGGCAACGCAAAATTATCTTGCAAGTGCCAACCAATCCGTAACGGACAATACTTATCCTTATTGGTATAATGGAGATTTCTCAGAATTCAGGAGTTGGGAAATCAATCATTTCTTAAAAGATTCGAGCTTTGTAAATACAGATAAAATGATGGCATTGCAAAATAATACATGGTCTTACCTTGCGGAAAAGATTGCACCTTATTATTTTTATTACGGAACAGCAGAGCGGGAAAAACATGTCGCTTATTTTACAGATTGGAATTTTGAATATGCAGCGGAAAGCAAGACGGCTACTGCATTCCAGATTTGGTGGCATTTCCTTTATCAAAATATTTGGAAAGATGAATTCTCCAAATTCCCCGAATCATTTTACCCTTCGCCAGAACGGACAATGCAAATAATTATAGCCGATTCCTCATCTAAATATTTTGATGATGTGCACACACCGGATAAAGAAACACTGTCGGCATTGGCACAAAGGAGCTTTAAGCAAACATGGGACAGTATTTCCATTTTGGAGAAGAAAGGTGGAGCGGAATGGTATAAAGTAAAAAATACTTCTATAACGCATCTTGCAAAAATGGACGGATTCAGTTTTACCGGCTTAAAAACAGGTGGTTGGGGAAATACAATTAACGCCATGAAACAAAACCATGGACCCAGCTGGCGCATGATAGTTGAAATGAAACCTGATCAAATTAATGCTTATGGGACTTATCCTGGCGGACAAAGCGGAAATCCCGGAAGTAAACATTATGCTGACTTTTTGAATAAATGGGTGGAGGGTACTTATTATAAGTTGAATTTTATACCGAAAGCCACACAAAAAAAATAAGAATGACCGGTATGCTTTTGTTTTGAATTTTAGAAATTGCGCAATTCAAGTTCCACTTTCTTTGCAGGCGATGGAAGTATCAGTTCCATGCATTTTATTCCATGTAAAATACATACTGTATTTTGTTTAATATTTGATTTTTTCATGGCTTTTTGAAATGCCTACCATCTTGTCTATGCTCCTATGTCAAAGACTAAAACCCTTTGCTGTCTTTCAGACATCTCTGCGTCTCTATATAAATCCATTTCCATCCCTAACATTAAGGTAATCCTCCGGTAATATTCCCTTTACATTGCCCTGCTAATTTTGCTTCAAATTAAAACAAACAGAAATTATGAAAAAGCAAATTTTGCTAACTTTAAGCGCAGCATTATTGTTGCTTGCATCTTGTAAAAAAGATAAAACGCCAGATACGGGGAATCCCGGAACAAGCGCAAATGTAATAGAAGTGAGTGGTGACATAGCTTCGGACATGGTCTGGAAGGCAGACAAAAAATATCTCTTAAAAGGATTCGTGTATGTAACCCAAGGTGCAACTTTAACGATTGAACCGGGTACCATAATCAGGGGCGACAAACAATCCAAAGGTACTCTGACGGTTACCCGCGGTTCTAAAATCAATGCGGAAGGTACCGTCAATAAACCGATCGTTTTCACTTCTGCTGCCGATCCAGGTGCAAGGAGGGAAGGGGATTGGGGTGGTGTCATTTTGTTAGGAAAAGCGCCAATCAACCCAAGTGGTGGTGAAGCTAAAATTGAAGGTGGGCTGACAGCGACAAATGGAGGTAATGAAAGAAGTTATACATGGTATGGTGGTCAGGATGCAAATGACAATTCCGGGGTTTTGAAATATGTAAGAATAGAATTTGCCGGAATTGCTTTTACGCCTGATAATGAAATCAACGGTTTGACCATGGGTGGCGTTGGGGCCGGGACAAAAATCAGTTTCGTTCAGGTATATCGCTCTGGCGATGATGCCTTTGAGTGGTTTGGCGGTACGGTAAATTGTGATCACTTAATAGCTTCCAATACCTGGGACGATGATTTCGATACGGATTTTGGGTATTCTGGTCAAGTTCAATTCGGACTGGCTTTGCGTGCCAAAACGATTGCCGATGTAAGTGGTTCCAATGGTTTTGAATCGGATAATGACGGTAATGGATCTACGAACAATCCACAAACCAAAGCGGTTTTTTCCAACATGACCATCGTTGGTCCGATTAATGGAACAAGTGCGAGTGGTATCAATGCTAATTTTCAAAATGGTGCTCAAATCCGTAGGAACTCCTCCATCTCTATCGTCAATTCCATTATCATGGGATTCCCGGTTGGCTTGTATATTGATGATACCAAAGGTGCGGCTACTACTGCAAATGCCCAAAATGGCACTTTGAAATTCGCAAACAATATTATTGCCGGTTGCGTTCAACCTTTTAAAGCTTCCTCTGCTACATTTGATATTCTTGCCTGGATCAATCAAAACAACAATTCAGTCTTGACCAGTACGGATGATGCACTGTTGAAAGATCCATTTAAATTTTCTTCCTCAATTGCCAATGGCGATAATATTGGCCGCCCGAGCTTCTTGTTGAAAGCTGGTTCCCCGGCTGCCTCAGGTGCCAATTTCAATGGGTTTGGCAATTTTCAATCTGTTCCCTATATTGGTGCATTTGACGGCAGCAACGACTGGACAGAATTATGGACAAACTGGGATGCTGAAAATACGGTTTATTAAAAAAAGAATCGGACACTGCGACATGATCAGCGATCGATTCTTTTGAAGGGTAATTTAAAGTGATAAATGAAAAGGCTATCCTTGGGGGGGTAGCTTTTTTTGCCATACTTAAAACCATAATTTTTGTAGGAATGCTTCTGTCTTTTTTAAATTATTAAAAATGTAACCTCGAACTTTTTCATTTACAAATAATGTCCGTTATTTGTAATTATAATTATCCGAGGAAATAAACTTAAAGCAAAATGGCGAAAAAGAAGAAAAAACAGTCTAAAACTATAGAATTTTTGAGTCCTGCAAAATATATCAAAACCCGGGCCCGCTCATTACCTATTACGGAATGTTATATTAATGGAGATTGGAAAGAAACTGGACTAGCGAACATCTTCGTTGTGCGCAGCCATGTGAATAACAACCGGACTTATGGCGTATATTTAGTTGATTTAAAATGTTTGGGAATCAAAAATGCAGTTTGTCAATTTAATAGGCCAGAAATTGAATTTGAAGACGAACTGGATTATTGTAAAGAGACGATTCCTATGGAAAAATGTGACTACGAATTAGTGCATAATATTATTTATGGTGCAGTGGAATTTGCTGACGAAATTGGTTTTTCTCCGCATAAGGATTGGAGTTTAGCACAGTATATATTAGAAGAAGACGATGAAACAATCCCGTTAATGGATATTGAATTTGGCAAGGATGGGAAACCGCTATTTATGCAAGGACCATATGATGATGATGTAAGATGTGCCAAAATCCTGAATACCCTTAAAAAAACTGTTGGGGAGGGGAACTATCGTTTTATATTGAAGGTAGATGATGATGATGATGATGATGATGATGATGATGATGATGATGATGATGATGATGATGATTCCGAAATTTACAAACATTATTCAACTTGCTGCAATTTGATTGAAGCGCAGTTTGCTGACGAAGAACCGCTGATTGATTATCAAGACATTCATGCTGAAATCGATGATGATTATTTAATGAAAAGTGCAAAGTTGACTGATCCTGTTGATATTGAGATTCAAAAGCACTTACGGAAGGCGGCTTCTTTTGAAAGTAATGTGGAAAGCATTAAATATTTAATGGAACAAGCTACGGCTTATCCTGAAAGCCCACAATTACAAATCGCCCTTTATATTAACCTGCATTCCATTCCTGATTTTGACGAAAAAGAATTTGATGCGGAGATGAACAAACACTTCCCCGATTGCTTGGAATACCAATTTGTTAAAGCGTATAATATGCTGGAAAAGGAATTGCGACCTGATGATAATAGCTGCAATCCAAAAGTCGTCCAAGAAGCATTTGAACTTTTAGGTGGGCAACTCACCTTAGCTGAGGGGTTCCCATACAGGGAAACAAAATTCAACTTTAAAGAATATTCCATTTTTTGCGCTGCAATGTGTCTTTATTGTATTGCAACAAAAGAACTGCTCACAGCAATCAGCTACATTGATGCTTATCTTGATATTGTAATAGAAGATACTCATGATATTGAAGATGATTATTACCTTTCCCTCGTCCTAGTTTATTTTGGAAAGGCAGTGATTGATTTCCTTGAGGAATGAGGAAACAAAATAAATTCCCTTAAAAAAGGTACATTCTAAGAATGTACCTTTTTTAATTCGAGCTTGTTAAACCTGTATTATACACCTATGAAGATGTTCTTGTTGATTCTTTTTTTTATTTTCAATTAAGACATTGCGTACAATTCTTCTTTTTGCTTTTTCACGCGTTCATCATTGATGTATTCGTCAAATGACATTTCGCGGTCGATTAATCCGCCTGGCGTGATTTCTAAAATTCGGTCGGCAACGGTTTGGGTCAATTCGTGATCTCTTGAAGTGAACAATATCGTTCCTTTAAAATCTTTCATGCCATTGTTCAATGCTGTGATTGATTCCAGATCCAAATGGTTGGTAGGTTCATCCAACAACAATACATTCCCTTTTTGCATCATCATGCGGCTCAACATACAGCGCACTTTTTCGCCACCACTTAAAACGGTGCAGCTTTTTAAAGTTTCTTCCCCGCTGAACAGCATCCTGCCCAAAAAACCACGGATAAAAGTTTCGTCTTTTTCTTCGGAATATTGACGCAGCCAATCAATTAAATTATCATCCGAGTTAGCAAAATAAGCTGTATTGTCTGATGGCAAATAAGTTGGGGTAATCGTTACGCCCCATTTGAAAGAGCCTTCAAAATCTTGATCTTCACCACTTAGGATTTTATAAAATGCCGTGGTAGCCAAACTGTTTTCAGAAATAACCGTAACTTTTTGACCACGTTTTAAATCAAAATTGATATCTCGGAACATTACTTCGCCATTCAGCGTTTTGCTCAATCCTTTCACTTCAATAATTTGATCGCCAGCTTCGCGGACTTGGTTATTGAACATTATGGCAGGATATTTCCTGTTGGAAGGCTGCATATCTTTCAGTTCAATTTTATCCAAAGCTTTTTTCCTGCTCGTCGCTTGTTTTGATTTAGAAGCGTTGGCAGAAAACCGTGCGATGAATTCTTTTAATTCCGCAATCTTGTCTTCTGCTTTCTTATTGGAATCAGACCTTTGTTTTAATAACAATTGGCTTGATTCGTACCAAAAGGAATAGTTGCCGGTAAAGATATTTATTTTGGAAAAATCAATATCCGCAACATGCGTGCAAACCGTATCCAAAAAGTGCCTGTCATGCGAAACAACCAATACGATTTTATCATAATCAGCCAGGAAATTTTCTAACCAGGCAATAGTTTGTAAATCAAGGTCATTGGTGGGTTCATCCAATAATAAGATATCCGGGTCGCCAAAAAGGGCCTGTGCCAAAAGTACACGCACTTTTTCGTTACCATCCAAATCTTTTACAAGGGTTTGGTGTTTTCCTTCTTTTATATTCAAATTGCTCAATAGGGTGGCTGCGGCGCTTTCCGCGTTCCACCCATCCATTTCGGCAAAAATACCTTCTAATTCACCGGCCCGAAGCCCGTCTTCTTCCGAAAAATCTTCTTTGGCATAAATTGCGTCTTTTTCCAACATGATATTGTAAAGTACTTCATTGCCGCGGATGACTGTTTCCAGAACGGTCAAATTATCATATTGATGGTGATCCTGCTTTAATACGCTTAGCCGTTGACCTTTCAATATTTCCACTTTTCCGGTAGTGGGTTCTATTTCCCCGGAAATAATCTTCATGAAGGTGGATTTGCCGGCACCGTTGGCACCGATGATTCCATAGCAATTCCCTTCATTGAATTTTATATTTACATCTTCAAATAATACGCGCTTACCATAGCGAAGCGATAGGTTGGATACATTAATCATAATACAGAAAAGCCTTGAGATAAGGCAAAAAATAAGTTCTTTTTAAGTGTGCAAAGGTACGAAAAATCAAATTAGAAAAGTTCCTTTGCATTTATCTTATACTTATCGTAATTTTGCAGTCGTTTTTAAGGAAGCAATGCTTCTTCTTCTTTTTATGAATTAAACAATATAAATAAAAATGGCGGTATTAGTAAATAAAGACTCCCAAGTAATCGTACAAGGTTTTACCGGTACAGAAGGTTCGTTCCATGCAGGACAGATGATTGATTATGGTACCAATGTAGTTGGTGGTGTAACGCCTGGGAAAGGTGGCACGCAACATTTAGACCGCCCTGTTTTCAATACGGTAAAAGAAGCCGTAGAAAAAGCCGGTGCCGACACTTCGATTATTTTTGTTCCGCCTGCTTTTGCCGCTGATGCGATTATGGAAGCTTCCGATGCCGGAATCAAAGTGATTATCTGTATCACAGAAGGCATCCCCGTGCAGGACATGGTAAAAGCCCGTGAATATATCAAAGGAAAAGAATGTCGTTTGATTGGACCCAATTGTCCGGGCGTTATCACTGCCGGCGAAGCTAAAGTGGGAATTATGCCTGGTTTTATTTTCGTGCCGGGAAAAATCGGTATTGTTTCCAAATCAGGGACTTTGACTTACGAAGCTGCTGACCAAGCTGTTAAAGCAGGTTTAGGGGTTTCTACTGCGATCGGGATTGGTGGCGATCCAATTATCGGGACAACTACCAAAGAAGCTGTGGAATTATTAATGAATGACCCGGAAACTGAGGGTATCATCATGATTGGTGAAATTGGCGGAAATATGGAAGCGGAAGCGGCGATGTGGTTGAAAGAAAACATGCGGAAACCTGTTGTAGGCTTTATCGCGGGACAAACTGCCCCTGCTGGCCGTAGGATGGGTCATGCCGGTGCGATTGTTGGTGGTGCAGACGATACTGCTGCTGCAAAAATGAAAATCATGACTGAATGTGGTATTCATGTTGTAGCAAGTCCTGCTGATATTGGAAAAACAATGGCGGAAGTATTGAAGAATGCAACAATTACTGCATAATATTTTTGTTCACAATAGGATTTAGGTTGATGCGTTTTGACGCTGAGAAACTCCTAAACTGGATTATCTAAGAATATCACCAATTACTTAAGTTGTATTCCATAAAGATGAGGCTGCCTCTAAAAAGGCAGCCTCATCTTTATTATAAATGATTGAGTAAAGATTTCACTTGCTCAATCGACTTTGCCAAGCCGCTTGTATCCACACCACCGGCGGTTGCTAATGTAGCCTGACCGCCACCGCCGCCTTTGATTAATGGCGCAATGTCTTGTTTTATTATATTGCCGGCATTTAAGTTCATGGATTTTGCAACCGCATCGCTGATTGAAATGACGATATGCGCTTTACCACCGATATTGGCAGCAAGAACAACCACGCTGTCCCTTAAATGTTTTTGAACATCCAAACATAATTTTTTAAGGTTATCCGGGTTATTCACTTCCACTATGTCACCGATAAAAGCAATGGCATATTCTTGACCGGCCTGTGTTTTGATATCTATTAATTCGTCTTTAGTCAATAATTCATTTCGTAAAACAACTAATTGGCGCGCTTCCATTTTCTCCAGCCGTTTTTCCAAAGTGGCTTTTTCGTCCATTAATTTCTCCAATGCTTTTAATGGGTCTTTTGTTTTCAAAAATTCAGAAACCTTTTTGTTTTCCTGCACTTTATCAATAAAATAATGTAGCGCTGAAGGTCCGGTTAATGCTTCGATCCTGCGGACGCCTGCAGCGATTGCAGATTCGGAAGTGATGGTAAATGCACCGATCATACCTGTTTGTTGTACATGCGTTCCGCCACAAAGTTCAATGGAAAATTTAGGATCCATCGTTACCACCCTAACCTTTTCGCCATATTTTTCACCAAATAATGCCATTGCACCTGAATGCATCGCTTCTTCTTTAGGCATTTCTTTGATGATTACGGGAATGTTTTCACGGATTTTTTTATTGACGATGATTTCCACTTCCCGGATTTGCTCATCGGTCATTTTACTGAAATGAGAAAAGTCGAACCGCAAGATGTTGGGGGAAACCAATGACCCTTTCTGATTGGTATGCGGGCCCAAAACCTTTTTTAATGCAGCATGCAATAAATGCGTGGCACTGTGATTATAAGTTGTATTCAAACGGTTCTCCCAATTTACTTTTGCCACTACTGTTGCTTCAATATGTTCTGGGAGTTCATTGACGAAATGAATGATAAGGTCATTTTCTTTTTTGGTATTGAGCACTTCAATTTCTTCATTATCAAAAATTAAAAAACCAGTATCGCCTACCTGACCGCCACTTTCTGCATAAAAAGGAGTTGTTTCCAGCACGATTTGATATTGTGTTTTCCCTTTTGCCGTCACTTTTCTGTAACGCGTTACCTTAGTATCAAAAGTCAAATCATCATAACCGATAAAATTAGTTTTGGGAATATCATGTACGATAACCCAATCTTCCGTATCTATTGCGGTTGCTGCACGAGACCGGTTTTTTTGTTGCAACATTTCTGTTCCAAAACCTTTTTCATCAATATCCAACCCGTGTTCGGCTGCAATCAAACGGCTTAAATCCAATGGGAAACCGTAAGTGTCATAAAGCTCAAAAGCGTTTTTTCCGGAAATGAGCTGTTCATTATCTGAATTTTTAATGATGTCATCTATTCTTTTCAAGCCCTTTTCCAATGTCTTTAAAAAGGACTCTTCTTCTTCCTTAATCACTTTAGCAATAAATTCCTGCTGCATTGAAAGTTCCGGAAACACATGTTCAAATTGATTGGAAAGTTGTGGGATCAATTGAAACAAAAGCCCTTTATCGTAATTTAAATAAGAATAATAATAACGGGCCGCCCTTCTTAAAATCCTGCGGATGACATAACCTGCACCTGTATTGGAAGGTAATTGGCCATCCGAAATGGCAAATGCAACCGCCCTGATATGATCCGATAAAACCCTGAATGCAATCGCTTGTTTACTGTCGCTGCCGTCATATTTTTGATGCGTTATCTTTTCTATTTCCTTGATCGTGCCAGAAAAAACATCCGTGTCATAATTGCTTTGTTTATTTTGCAAGACCCTTACCAGTCGCTCAAAGCCCATTCCGGTATCCACATGTTTTGCGGGTAAATTTTGCAGGCTGCCATCTTTTAACCGGTTGAACTGCATGAATACATTATTCCAAATCTCAATCACTTGGGGATGGTCGGCATTGATCCATGTGCTGCCGTCAACGGAATCCCTTTCTTCTTGAGAACGGCAATCTATATGGATTTCAGAGCAAGGACCACAAGGCCCGGTTTCTCCCATTTCCCAAAAATTGTCTTTTTTATTCCCTTTTAAAATGCGCTCTTCCGCGATCCATTTTTTCCATTCGTCATAAGCTTCCTGGTCAAATGCCAGGCCTTCGGATTCATCTCCTTCGAAAACAGTCACATAAATTTTGTCAGGATCAACCTGATAAACTTTGGTCAGTAATTCCCAGCTCCATTCAATGGCTTCTTTTTTAAAATAATCGCCAAAGCTCCAGTTGCCCAGCATTTCAAACATTGTGTGGTGATAAGTGTCCACACCTACTTCTTCCAGATCATTGTGCTTGCCGCTTACGCGTAAACATTTTTGCGTATCCGCCACGCGGGTATATTCCGGTTCTTTATTGCCAAGGAAAAATTCTTTGAATTGGTTCATGCCAGCATTGGTAAACAGTAGGGTAGGGTCGTTTTTCACGACGATGGGGGCAGATGGAACAATTGTATGTCCTTTTGATTTAAAAAAATCAAGGAAAGCTTGGCGAATTTCTGATGCAGTCATGTTTTGGGAAAGTATTTGAATCAATTTTTTTGCAAATATCCATAATCCTCTTAAATATTCACAGCTTGTTATTAAAATGGTACTATTTTTTGCGAAATTACTCTTTACATTTGCATTCAATTGCTCGGAATTTTTTATGCGCCATTTTATTTTATTGTTTTTCTTCCTTTGTTCCACTTATTATAGTGTGCATGCCAAAGTTATTTATGGTATTTACATTCCCAATAATGTGGTAGAACAGGTTACTAAAGATAGTTTGGCCAAAGAATTATTGCAACACCCACTTTTGATTCATCGGGATAATCGGATTGATGCCGTGGAAACTCCCCATGTATTCAGGAACAAAAATGTTGAATTTATCATTGCTGTTTTCTTCATCGGGTTTGTCGGTGTTTTCAGAAGTTGGAATAGTTTGTACTTCCGCAATTTGTGGCGTGCCTTCCGTAACGCTTCATTGAGTAAACGGCAGCTTCGGGAGCAGTTGGATCAGGATTCAAGGGCAAAAATTTTGCTTAATGCTTTCTTTTGCCTTTCGGGGGCAATGTATATTTATCTTGTATTGAATTATTTCTTCCAGCACGATTGGCCGGTCAATTATTCAAAGACGACGGTTATTTCAGGTCTGTTTTTATGTTTGTTGCTGGTTTATTCGTTCCGTTTTTTGTTTTTGAAAATAACGGGGTGGTTATTTGATATTCCTGAAGTTATGGACAGCTATTCCTTTCAGGTTTTTTTAATCAACAAGATACTGGGGATCCTATTGATTCCTTTTTCTATAATCCTCGCTTTCGGGCATGGGGCTTGGGTTCAGGTCAGCTTATTGCTTTCATTTGTGATGATTGGTTTTTTATTTTTTTTCAGGTATGCCCGGTCAGGAGCTGCATTTAGGTATTTTCTTAAATTAAGCAGAGTTCGTTTTTTTATGTACCTTTGCGCCTCGGAAATACTGCCCTTGGCTATTTTTATAAAAATAATTAGTCTGTGGCTTTATCAATAAATGATAATTTTTTATTTTTTTTATAGAATAATTTCTTTATAACTATAATGGTTAAAGCAACAAAAAGTCAATCGAAGATTATAGCAAAAAAGAGAATAGAACAGATTCTTATAACCCTGCCTAAACCGGAAAGCGAAAAGTCGCCTTATTTTGAGTTGGCAAAGCGTCATAATATCCAATTGGATTTCTGTCCATTCATCCGTGTAGAAGGCTTGGCATCAAAGGAATTTAGGAAGCAGAAACTTGATTTAGCTGAATTTACCGCCGTTATTTTAGTTAGCCGCAACGCCGTAGATCATTTTTTCAGGATTTGTGAAGAAATGAAATTCAAGGTTTCGCAGGACATGAAATATTTCTGTGCAACGGAATCTGTTGCCCTTTATCTTCAGAAATTTATTTTATACCGGAAGAGGAAAGTGTTCTTTTCTCCTGATGGTTCTTCTGAGGGTTTGGTAGAAGTATTGATGAAATATAAAAACCGCGAAAAATTTATTTTCCCCGTTTCCGAACACACAAAAAATGATATTTCCCATTCATTATTCCAGGAAGAATTTGATTTTTCCGAAGCTGTTTTATACAGGACAGTGAGTAATGATGTCGCTTCCGTATTGGAAAAGAATTATGATGTAATTGTTTTTTTCAGTCCTTTCAGCGTAGAAACATTGTTTAACATGAATGCGAATTATAAACAAAACCATACTTTAATCGCCGCATTTGGCCCTTCTACCGCAAATGCCGTGGAAGCGGCCGGATTGAAGCTGGCGATTAAGGCGCCGGAGCCTAATTCCCCGTCGATGGTAGCTGCATTGGAAAAGTTTTTGGCTGAAAATCATACCGAGTTTCCAAAACTCGAAAAGTAACATTGAATAAAATAAAGAAATAAAAAGGTGGTAATACTCTATATTACTACCTTTTTTATTAATTTTGAATTGAATAAAATCCCATAAATCCCATGATCGTAGGGTTTGCACTTGCTTCTGTCTCCATTGTGCCAATGCGTTCAGAACCAAACCATAAAGCTGAACAGGTTTCACAAATACTATTTGGGGAAAGAATGATTGTGCTTTCCAAAACCAAAAATGACTGGTTTTTGGTGCGCTGTGAATGGGATAAATACGAAGGTTGGGTAAAAGGCGGACAAATCACATTTATTGCCGATAAAATTTATAAACGGAAACTTGCTGCACTTTCCATATCCCATCAGGATGTAATCCTCCAGCCCGACGGCCAGTTTTTTTTAAGTCCGGGCAGTAGTTTGTTTTTGTTGAAAGGGAAAAAAATAGAATGGAATCCTTATTTTTCTTATAAAGGGAAGAAAGTTTTTTTTAAGGATGCCGGCTTTGAACCCGATAAATTTTCAGAATGCTGTAAACTGTTTTTAGGAAGCCCTTATCTTTGGGGTGGCCGTGGCATGATGGGTATGGATTGCTCCGGTTTTTCCCAAGTGGTTTTTAAGTTATTCAATTATAAATTGCCAAGGGACGCTTCCCAACAAGCAAAAGTTGGCGAACCTGTTGATTTTTTACAAGAGGCGAAATGTGGCGACCTGGCATTTTTTGATAACGACGAAGGTAATATCAACCATGTTGGCATTTTGCTGAATAGCAATACGATTATTCACGGAACGGAAACTTCCGGATGTGTCATCATTGATTCGATTGATAATAATGGGATCATCAGCAGAAAAAAACGAATGCGGACACATAATTTAAGATTAGTAAAACGATATTTTAATTAAATAAAAGGTGGGAAAAAGAACGAGGACGGTATTGAAATTTATTTTCGCTTATTATTTACCTTTATGAAAATATCGAATAATGATCCCTTCCAGTTTATCGCGTAAAGAAAGGTTGCTCCATTCTCAAAATTTTAAAAACGGCGTTTTTCAAAATTCCTCCCCAACGCCCATGAAGCCGGACGATGTCAGTTATTTTAAGATAATTGGCGAAGTCTTGAATAAGCCTAAAGATGTAAAACCATCCCTGGTTTTGCCATCCGTAAAAACAAATTTGAATCAGTTAAATCCCCAAAAGCCGGTCATCGTTTGGTTTGGGCATTCTTCTTACCTTATTCATTGCCAAGGTGTAAATATTTTGGTGGATCCGGTTTTTTCAGGACATGCTTCGCCATTTTCATTTATGGTAAAGGCGTTTAAAGGTGCTGATGTTTATGGTGTGGAAGATATGCCAGTGATTGATTATCTTATTTTAACGCACAATCATTACGATCATTTTGATTCAAAGACGATTGCTTTGCTTCAACCTAAAATCAAGTCTTATTGCGTTCCTCTGGGACTGGGCAAAAGCATTGCGGCATTAGCAGGAAACAATCAATCCATTGTAGAATTGGATTGGTGGGAAACTGAAGAGCTGACAAAAGAAATTCAACTAACTGCGACACCTGCCCGGCATTTTTCAGGAAGGGGAATAAAAAGAAACAGGACACTATGGACTTCTTTCGTCTTGGATATTTTTGGTTTTAAAATTTTCATGGGCGGCGATAGTGGTTATGATGTTCATTTTAAAAAAATAGGGGAGCAATACGGGCCATTTGAACTAGCAATTTTGGAATGTGGCCAATACAATACTTCCTGGCCTTTGATTCACATGATGCCCGAAGAAACCATTCAAGCGGCAGTTGATTTGAATGCTAAGCTTTTATTGCCAGTTCATTGGGGGAAATTTGCATTGGCAAGTCATCCTTGGAATGAACCGATAATTAGAGCCGCAAAAACGGCAGCTGAAAGGAAAGTGGAACTGGTCACACCCATGATTGGTGAGCCCGTAATTTTAGGAGAAAACGGTTCAAATTCGGCCTGGTGGATGTGAAGTATCCTTCCTCACATTTTCCGAAGTGTTTATTTTGAGCCTGTTGCGTTGATATAAAAACTTAACTTTGCGCAACAATAAACTGCCATTCAACAGCGCTATTTTAGATGAAAAAAATTATCAAATTATTAAAATACCTGAAAGGGGAGCAAAAGAAAATTTATTTTTATTTTTTCGCTAATCTTCTTGCAGTGCTCTTTTCTTTGGTTTCCTTTGCGATGTTGGCGCCTGTCTTGCAAGTGTTGTTTGTAGGGGAACAACAAACGCCGGAAGGCAGCAGTGGTGCAATTTCTTATATCACGAACTGGGTAAATAAGATGGTTTTGGAACAAAGCAAACTCACTGCACTTACCTATGTGGTTGTCTTGGTTGTCGTTTTCACCATTTTGAAAAATCTATTTATTTATTTAGCGCAATATATACTGAATCCTTTACGGAATGCGGTTATGCGGAAATTACGCGATGATTTATTTGCCCAAACCTTATCACTCCCAATTGGCTTTTTCACGGAAGAGAAAAAGGGGGATTTGATTTCGAGGATGACCAATGATGTCAACGAAGTTGAAGTTTCGATTATGAGTGTCCTGGCAACTATAATCAGGGAGCCCATCACGATTATCCTGACTTTGGTTGCGATGGTCTGGATAAGTCCGCAACTTACTTTGTTTTTGCTGTTGTTTTTACCTTTTGCCGGATATCTGATCGGAAAGATTGGCCGGTCCCTGAAGAAACCTTCCAACTTAGCACAAATGCAACTGGCGGATATGATGAGCACCCTTGAAGAAACGCTTTCTGGGATGCGTGTATTGAAAGCTTTTAATGCTGAACGAAACCAGCATTTAAGATTTCGGGAATTGAACAATGGTTTATTCCGGACTCAAAATAAAATTGCCGCCCGCCGGGAAGCCGGGTCTCCATTATCCGAAACTTTGGGCATCATCGTGGTATGTATTATCTTATGGTATGGCGGTTGGTTGATTTTTAACCAGCAAACCACGACGCTGACAGGACCTTGGTTTATCGCTTTCATTGGTTTGTTTTATCAGATCATCAATCCCTTGAAAAACCTTTCGGGTGCTATCTATAATATTCAAAAAGGTACGGCGGCATTGGACCGGATCAATGAATTATTGGCGGTGGAAAATACGATTAAAGATCCTTTGGTCGCTTTGCCCATCAGTGATTTTAAAGAGCAAATTGAATTTAGAAATGTATATTTTTCTTTTGGCAAGAAAGAAATTTTGAAAGGAATTGATCTTAAAGTAAAGAAAGGAAAAGTGATTGCTCTAGTTGGGGCCTCAGGAGCCGGAAAAAGCACTTTGGTAGATTTAATCCCACGGTTTCATGATGTGACTGAAGGTGGAATTTTTATCGATGGCCAAAATATCAAGGATTATAAAGTGCATGACCTCAGGAAGTTGATCGGTGTTGTGGCGCAGGATCCGATATTGTTCAATGACACGATTTACAACAATATCATTTTGGGAACAGGCGGAGCTACTCAGGAACAGGTAGAATATGCGGCAAAAGTAGCAAACGCACATGAATTCATACTTCAAAAGAAAGAAGGTTACCAAACGGTTGCCGGTGATCGAGGCAGTAGGTTGAGTGGCGGTGAACGCCAAAGGATTACAATTGCAAGGGCTGTTTTGAAAAACCCGCCGATATTGATTTTGGATGAAGCGACTTCTTCTTTGGACACTTCTTCGGAGCGAATTGTACAAGACGCACTTTATGGGTTAATGAAAAACAGGACAAGTATCGTCATTGCGCATCGTCTTTCCACTGTTCAGGATGCTGATGAAATCATTGTCATGAATCAAGGCGCTATAGTAGAACGAGGGACGCATCAGGAACTTATCGCGCATTCCGGTGTTTATTTTAACCTGGTACAAATGCAGCAATTGCGATGATGGGATGTTTTGAAATGATGATTATATCCTGATCTTTTTACCAAACATTCTATTGCTTTTAAAATATAGAGTTCATCAAACTATCTTAACTTTGTGAAATCTGATTATAAATATTCAATTATGCGTAAAATATTCCTGTTGGTTTTTAGTCTGTTTTGTGTTGGTATTTTAAAATCCCAGGCTCAGGATTTATTTTATTCCAAGTCTGAGAAATTTAGTTTTCAAAACAGTGATTTCAGTGTCGTAGGTTGGTCGGGAGAGCGGCTTTATACTTACCGGGCATCTAAAGAAGGTTATTTTTTAAACGGTTACAATGATTCCATGAGCTTGGTAGCCAAAGTGAATTTGGATTTTTTCCCTCAAAAAATTTATGACACTAAATTCTTTAATTACCCTGACCACATACTTGTTTTTTTTCAGGCCATACAAAATAACGAAGTGGTTCAATATGCAGCCTTGTTGGATCAAAACGGGATGTTGCAAGGTCGGCCCAAATCGCTTGGCTCCGCCAAAACGGGATGGTTTGCAAATAAAAAAGAATATTTCTCCTATTCCATCAGCGAAGATAAAAGCAAAATCATGATTTTGGGCTGGGGCAGTAAAAACAATGCTTTTTCCACTATTTTGTTGGACAACCAGTTGAATGTTTTGGCACGCAGTACCCAAAAACTGAAGAAGGACAACAATCAATCTTTTCACCAATCTTTATTGACTAATTCCGGGGATTTATATTTGACTACTTTCCTGGAAAAAGGGTCAAAAGGCTATAGTGATGAGATGTCTGTTTTCCTTTTATCTGCCGATGCAAAAAGCCTGAAACAAACAGCTTTACCATTGAAGGATGTGTATTTAAGTGGGTTGTTCAGTAAGGTCAATTTGAATAATAGTGAATTGTATTCGGCTGCTTATTATTCGGATAAGAAAAACGGGAACTTATTGGGATTGATGTATGCTGTTTTTAATCCGGAAAACAATTCTTTTTCCATATACAAAAAGATTCCTTTTGATGCGGAATTAAAAAATGCAGCGGAAGGGAAAAATAAAAAAAAGGTGTTCAATAATTTTGAAGTAAGGCAAATAATTTTAAAAAATGACGGCGGCTTTTTGCTTACTTCAGAAAATGCTTATATAACCACCAGAAGTAGTTATCCCACAGGCTACGGCTTTTATTCTTCCTATTATTATGCACCATTTGGCAATTCTTCCATTCGTGAATTTATTTATGGCGACATCCTCTCTATGGACTTCGACGCACAGGGAAATCGCTTATGGTATTCATTTATAAGAAAGGAACAATATTCCCAGGAAGATAATGGAATATTCTCTTCCTATGCTTTTATGAATTCAGGTGCACAGATCGCCTTTCTGTTTAATAATTACTCTTCCAGAAATTCAATGTTGAATATTGGTGTAATTGATCAAACGGGGAAAGCGGAAATTTCAAGATTGAATACTGGCGATATTAAGACGGGTGACTGGATTCCCAGATATGCCAAGCAAACGGATATCAAGGAATGGGTGATCCCAATCCTTAACGGGAATAATTTATCTTTTGTTCGATTGGCGTTTTAAGGGTTTTATGTTCAAGATTCTGGTTCTTTTTGAAGAGACTAAGCAATTAGTATTCTTTTTACCCCAAAGATTCTACGTAAGTTTGTAATAGGATTTTAAACAAGTAACCTTTTTTAGGACAAGTCAAAACCTATAAAAACCTCGAAAGGCTGAATAGGTCATCCCTTCGGGATTCTTCCTTCATGAAAAGATCAAATTTCTATAAGCATTCCATTTCTTCGGAATTCTAATAGAGTGGTAAATGCTTTCTGGTCTAAGCACGCTCTATCTAAATTGAAATATAGTTGGAAAATATGTCGGTGCATGAACCGGCTATAAGTTTTTTAATAAAGTACTCCAAAGTGTTTTTTTCTATTCTCCCAAAAATTATTCGTTATTTAGTAAAATATTATTAGCTTTGAAGTTAGTAATAGTGTTGGATCTAATTTTTAGTGTTTTATGAAAAAATGCTTACTCTTGCTTTTTATATTCCATTCCACACATCCTCCAGCGAAGTATGGAAATAACTTTCCCACAGAAATTCCGATATAGATATCACATTGCTTTAAATCAAACTAAATAATTAATTAAATACAATGAAAAACATACTTACATTAATACCATTATATTTGATAACAACTTTTCAAATACATGCACAATACCAATCTATTTTTGGGCAAATTTCTACCGAATAGGTATTTGAATGGCATAATTTAGATTTTGGTGGTCAGGATACGGTATATGTTGAAAAAGATACTACTGCATTTGGTCAGGATTGGAAAAAAATAATGGCTACAGAGACTAATTTCTTTAATGGCGCCCTTTTACGGGAAGATACTACTTTAGGTTTAGTATGATATAGGTCTTTGGGCGAATCATTTCTAGATACCGCACGGACGGGAAATTTTGATCGGCGGCAATTTAATATTTCCCAATAGTCCATTCAAATCCTCGGAATTTGTTTGGCGCGTTATTGAGCAGATACATCTACTAATGTTCCTGAAAATCCGAATTTCGAATTATCCATTTATCCAAATCCTACAAACAGTCAATTAACCATCAGCATGTTGCATGGAAAGAAGCGGTGGCTGACCTGGATGTTTATGTACCATGATGGAATTGAAATATGGATTAGCCGTTCAGGCATAAATGACACCGTAAGTTCTTATACATCCATTAATATCCCCGCCAATAGCAATTACAAGCATATAGCTTTAAGATTTACGACTGTGGGCCTACATCAGGCTGTTAAATTGGACAATTTCAAATGGGAAGCCGATGCTACGCCACCAATACCTTCTTGTGAAGCGGTAAGTGCAATCAATCAAAGTTTTGATAATTTTTCCGACTTCCCTGATAGTTGCTGGACGACAAGTCAGGGTTATCCAACTTTTATTTGGATGATACGAATGCAGATAAATTCATTACTTTTTATTCCATGAATGAGGCTAATGCGCCTTTTTATCTCACTACGCCAGAATTAACTACAATCGATGGCCAGCATATATTAAAATTCAAGGCTGAACCAATTACTCCGGGAGAGGTAAAAATTCAAATCGGCACGCTTGACGATGCCGATAACTATTCCAGTTTTATAGCTCATGGCAGCGAAATCATTATTGATGGCGGTACGGAACAAGAATACACTTCTATTGCAATACCGGCAAATGTGGATTACAAATATGTAACACTCAGGATTACGCCAACTTCCGTTCATCAGTCAATTTCCCTGGACGACTTTATCTGGGAAAGCGAACCAACAGCTATACATACTAAAAGCAAAAATCAACCTGTAAAGCTTTATCCCAATCCTGTAAAAAATGGTATCCTGACAATCGAAGCTGAAGAAATCATAGAAGAAGCAGTTATTCTTGATGCAACCGGCAAGAGAGTAAAAAGCATCAGTCCAGCTAGCCAGAAAGCCACGCTGAATTATTGAACAGTTCCCCAAGGACTCTATCCCGAAAGGCAATACTGAAATTGCTTTTTGGGAATTGTCCTTTTAAAGTGTTTTATATTGAGTGGGAATTTTTTTTCTTTTTACTAGTTCAAGCTGTTGAATCTTCATCCTATTTATTTGTCCCATAATTTATATTATGTTAACTATAAAATTTCGCAACTCTTCTCTTTCATATTTTTTAGAAAAAAACATACCTATACTTAGGTTTTAAATCCTCCACTATTTACATTCGCAATAATTAAATAGAAATCATGGAACTATATTATTCTTTTTCGGTCTTGATTGTTTTGGCTTCTTTCTTTGCATATCTGAATCATCGGGTTTTAAAGTTGCCTTCCACAATTGGCATCATGCTGATAGCAATTATTGCGTCTATTATCCTCAGGATTGGCGGAATGGCAATTTTCCCAAAAACTACATTAAGTTTTTTTAACCTGATTTCTGAATTTGATTTCACTGAAGTACTTATGGGTGCCATGTTGAATTTCCTGCTTTTTGCAGGAGCCATACATGTTAATTTCGCTGATTTAAAAAAACAACGCTTGCCAATAATTACTTTTTCTACGGTTGGAGTTGTCTTGTCCACATTTATTATCGGTGGACTTTTGTATTATATAGCCCCTTTATTCCAACTTGATCTTCCGTTTATTTACTGTTTGTTATTTGGCGCATTGATTTCGCCCACGGATCCAATAGCGGTTTTAGGGATTTTGAAAAAAACAAATGTGCCAAAATCGGTAGAAACAAAAATTGCCGGGGAATCTTTATTTAATGATGGTGTCGCAGTTGTTCTGTTTGCGGTAATCTTACAACTGGCACAAACCAAGGATTTAGAAATTTCCATAACTTCAATTTCGTGGTTGCTTTTAGAAGAAGCTGGTGGCGGATTGATATTGGGCATCATACTCGGCGCTAGCGCAGCCAGAGCATTAAAAAAAATTGATGACTACTCCGTTGCGGTTCTCATTACGCTTTCAGTAGTGATGGGCGGTTATCTTATAGCGCATTATTTTCATTTTTCAGGACCTTTGACTATGGTGGCAGCGGGTCTTTTCATGGGAAATTTAGGAAGAAAAGTCGAAAGCACGAGTATTACTAAAGATTACTTGGTTAAATTCTGGGAATTAATAGATAATATTTTAAATGCCATCTTATTTTTATTTATCGGACTGGAACTCCTCCTGATCCCTGATTTAACAGCCCATTGGTTTTTAGGGATTTGCGCTATTTTTATTGTACTCATAGCAAGGTTTTTTTCTATTTGGCTCCCCTTTTTGTTTATTCCCTTAAAACCCAAATTCAGTAAAGGGACAATCGCTGTTTTGGTATGGGGTGGCTTGCGTGGCGGCGTTTCCATTGCATTGGTTTTATCCATGAATGGTGGGCCATATAAAGACCTTTTATTGGAAGTCACTTATTTTGTAGTTGTTTTTTCTATTGTTGTTCAAGGGCTTACAATTGGGAAGGTTGCAGAAAAAGCTTTGGCAAAAGAAGTTTGATATATATTAAGGTTTAAAATACTTTTGTTCAACGATTTTAATTTAAAATGAAAATTGGGCAAGTACACCTTCATTTAATATATGATTTGGTAAAGGATGGATTTAATGAATTTCTTGAAGTTCCCCGCTTATTTTGTACATTTACAATGCTATTTACTTATTTTTAAATAACAAACTGTCATGCATAAATTACTTATTTTATTACTTATTCCTCTGTTGATCGTTTCAGGTTGTGGCTTCCGGGAGCGCGAAAAAGAATTAGAAATAAAAGAACAAACTCTAAATCAGAAGGAACAAGAATTAAATCTTAAAGAGCAATTCCTACAACATTGGGAAAAAGAATTGAATGAAAATAAACATAAATTGGATAGTTCAAAAAACACAATTGATACATTAACAGGATTATATCCTAACTTACCCGGAACATGGAGTGTAAAAATGGTTTGTTCAGAAACTACATGTTCTGGTTCTGCAGTTGGTGATACCAAAACCGAATTATGGGAAATCAAGATCCAAAACAATGCCATAATTGCATCTGCATCCAGTAATGCCAGCAATGGAAAACTGACAAGGATATATTCTGGTGGGTTCAAAGAAGCTCGCTTGGAACTCATTTCTGAAAATACCGATGAACAAACCAATGAACAAGTAAAAATCATCATCAGACTTAAGCAAAATAAAGAAGGGAACATGACAGGTACGAGGGAAATCATCAGGACGGATGACTGCCATATTGTATACAATGTAGAAATCAAGAAACAAAAAACCAATTAAACACTCCAATCCCTTCTATGGTATTTTTAGCTGATTTAGACTTTTCCTTGCCACTTACCAATCCGGTGATTATTTTCTCACTGGTTCTATTCATCATCCTTTTTGCCCCCATCTTACTTAACAAAATAAAAGTTCCCTATTTAATTGGGTTGATCGTTGCCGGGATAATTGTTGGACCTTATGGCTTTAATTTATTACTAAGAGATAGCAGTGTCGTACTTTTCGGAACTGTCGGACTTCTTTATATCATGTTTTTGGCAGGATTGGAAATCGATATTGAAGAATTCAAAAAAAACAAATTCAAAAGCCTTCTCTTTGGGATGCTCACTTTCCTGACTCCTATGAGTTTAGGTTGGGCAAGTTCTTATTACATTTTAGGATTCACCATGCAGACTTCCATCTTATTGGCAAGTATGCTTTCTTCGCATACTTTGTTGGCTTATCCAATTGCAAGTCGTCTGGGCATTGCCAACAGCAAAGCAGTAACGATAACAGTTGGCGGTACAATGATCACGGATTTATTGGCCTTATTGGTGCTGGCAGTAATCGTAGGCATGACGCAAGGTGATATTACGCCAAGATTCTGGACAACCCTTTCGGTTTCAATCATAGTTTTTGTACTGATCATTCTATTGGTTTTCCCTTTGATTGCACGATGGTTTTTCAAACATTACGAAGACAGCGTCGCCCAATATATTTTTGTTTTGGCCATGGTGTTCATGGGTGGTTTTTTGGCTGAAGCTGCCGGGATTGAAGCCATTATCGGTGCATTCCTGACTGGATTAGCCTTAAATAAATTCATCCCGCATAATTCTGCATTGATGAATAGAATAGGATTTGTAGGCAATGCAATATTCATTCCCTTTTTCTTGGTGGGCGTAGGTATGCTTGTTGATGTGCGGGTATTTTTTCAGGGAATAGAGACCATAAAAGTTGGCTTGATTATGACGGCTGTGGTCATTATTGCAAAGTTCCTTGCAGCGTGGTTTACCCAAAAATCATTTAAACTTACCAACGAAGAAGGGAAGTTGATATTTGGCCTTAGTGTAGCGCAAGCAGCAGCTACTTTAGCAACAGTTTTGGTGGGCTATAATATCATTTTGGGCGAAACTGCTAATGGCGATCCTATCCGTTTATTGAATGAAGATGTTTTGAATGGCTCCATCCTCACTATTTTAATTACATGTACCATCAGTTCCCTGGTTGTGGAGAAGGCTTCGAAAAAAATCGCGTTCAGAATAAATGAAGGGATAAAAGAAGAAAATGAAAAGAAAGTCGACAAAATCCTTGTTTCTGTCTCAGAACCCACAACGGTCAATGACCTTATGGATGTGGCATTCTTGATCATTCCCAAAAAAGAAAATGCGGATTTATTTGCCATTCATATCGTAGCAGAAAAAAATGAAACGGAAACAAGTAAAAAAGAAGCCGAAAAAATAATAAACCTAGTTGAGGAACAAGCTGCAGGTGCAGACATGAAAATAAACCCGATCACACGCTATGATTCCGATGTCAGTAAAGGTATTTTATATACCATAAAAGAACATGAAATTACAGATGTAATCATCGGTGTAACTCAAGAAGGAGCGAAGAAGCATATTATAGGAAAAACGACAGAAAATATTTTAAAGGATAACCAAGTCACTTTTTTTGTCCATCAGTCCGTTCAACCGTTCAACACTTTAAAAAGGATCATTTTAGTGGTCAATAAAAAGGCGAATCTAGAAGATGGATTCCAACATTGGGTAGAAAAGGTTTTTTCCATCTCCGCAGGAAGCGGATTATCCTTAATTGTTTTTGCAAATGAAAAAAATAGAGACGCCATAGAACAAATTAATCAAAATAGTTCAAAACCACTTACACTTAAGTTCAATGATTTGGCCGATTGGGATGAATTCTTGATTTTAAAAAGCTATGTGACAAAAGATGACCTTTTCATCGTTGCCTCATCCCGGGAAGGCTACTTGTCTCATTATCAACAATTGAATAAAACCCCTTCTTATCTTTCCAGATACTTTACGAAAAACAGCTATATCATTATCTATCCGGAACAAAAAATTTCTTATTCCAAATTGGGTGACCTGCATCAGGAAGAGGAAAATATTTTGGATATTTTATCAGATGGGAAAAAAGTAGCTGCAAAAGCAGGGAATGCAATCAGTAGTTTATGGAAAAGGAAAAAAACTTAAATTTAGCAAATAGAAATAAATGAAACTAAACAACAGCGATTATTGGACAAAATTCTATAATCACTTGCCCAAACTGGGGACACAAAGAAAGTGAAACCATGCCAATAAATGCTTGCGTTTATTTTTACGAATGCAAACAATGTAAAATCCGACTAAAACCTTTACCAAGCGACTGTTGTGTTTATTGTAGCTTTGGAACACTAAAATGCCCACCCATTCAAGTGGATGAAAATTGTTGTTAATCATTCAAATCACAACAGTTCAATCCATTTTTGTATGCACTTTAGCCAAGCCCACCTTATGTCCTTTTACCGCATAATAAAGGATAAATAAATAGCAGGGAACCATCAACAATAAAAACACCAACTGAAAATTACAATGCTCTTTTAAAGCTGCAAAAATCTTTGGGATAATGGCGCCGCCTGCAATGCCCATGATTAACAACGCAGAACCTTTTTCCGTAAATTTCCCTAAACCGGTTATTGCCAATGGAAAAATAGCCGGCCACATTAGTGCATTCGCCAATCCCAATAAGGCAACAAACAATACAGAAACATACCCATGCGTAAAAAATGCACATGCCGAAAACAAAATTCCCAAATAAGCGGACATTTTCAAACTTTGTTCCTGCGTCATAATTTTGGGGATGGCAAATAATCCAATCACATAGCCTATCAACATTGCGGCTAAAGTAAAGGAAGTATAAAAAGTTGTTTTTTCCGGTGGGATATGAAACCCTTGGGCATAAGTGCCTATTGCATCCCCAGCCATTACTTCCACCCCCACATACACAAATAAACACAGCGCACCCAACATTAAATGCGGAAATTGAAAAATACTTGTTTTTGCACTGCCCTCCCCTACTGGTTCTGCATTCACTTCTGATGATTTTACTTCAGGAAGTTTCGATAATAAAATCAGTACGGACAATACTATCAATACACCTGCCATTATCATATAAGGCATATATACCTTTGCGGCAAACTCATTGAGCAATGCTTCTCTTGTTGCTTCGGAGGGTGCGGCATCAACAGTTTTTTGCAAGTTGGAAATCCCCTTAAACACCACTAAACTTAATACTATCGGGCTAATAATCCCTGCCACTTTATTACAAATCCCCATTATGCTGATCCTTCTTGCCGCTGTTTCTATTGGCCCTATTATGCTGATATACGGATTGGAAGCCGTTTGTAGCAAAGACAATCCTGATCCGATAACGAACAATCCAACCAACGAAACCGTATAATTACGCGCTGTGGCATAAGTCCCGAACAAATAAGTCCCGATTGCCATCACAAAAAGCCCGATTGCCATCCCTTTTTTCATGCCCGTTTTTTCCAAAATCCAGGAAGACGGAAGCGCAAGGAAAAAATAAGCCATATAAAAGGCGGTCGTTACCCAAAAAGCCTTTGAATCCGTATCTAAGTTAAATGCAAGTTTTACAAAAGTGATCAATGGTCCATTCAGCCAAGTTACAAATCCGAAAATAAAAAATAAAATTCCGATGAGAAACATGGCATTGCCATTTTTATTCTTTGTATTATTGTAGTTCATTTTTTTAAATTAAGGCTTAAACTTACGCCATTGTTTTAAATAATTCACATGCAGGAAAAACTTTTTTCTATAGGAATAGATATTGGCGGCACAAATACTTCTTTGGGATTAGTGGATTTGAACGGAAAAATCCTTGCCGAAGCTTATTTGAATACCCGGCAATTTAACCATCCTGATGACTTTATTGAAGGTATAAAAGAAAAACTTTCCCCAATTATCCAACAATTCGGTAAAGACAAAATTGTGGGAATTGGAATCGGTGCGCCCAATGGCAACTACTATTCTGGAAATATAGAATTAGCAGCTAACCTTCCATGGAAAGGTGTGATCCACTTAAAAAAGAAAATGGAAAAAGCCCTCGCTTTGCCAACAACACTCACGAATGATGCGAATGCAGCTGCAATTGGGGAAATGATTTATGGTGTAGCCAAGGGTGTTCAGGATTTCATCATGGTTACATTGGGGACAGGTGTAGGGAGCGGCTTTGTCGCCAATGGAAAATTAATTTATGGTAATGATGGTTTTGCAGGTGAATTAGGTCATGTAATCGCCGTCCGGGAAGGACGCCCTTGCGGATGTGGACGGCGCGGATGCTTGGAAGCTTATGCTTCAGCTACAGGAATCGTAACTACGGCAATGGAATTCCTGCAACAAGAAGAAAAAAAGATGGATGTGGCAATCCCAAAAGATTTTTTAGTCGATGTTTGGCGGAAAAACAAAACCGTCACTTCCAAAGATATTTTTACCGCGGCCAAAGTGAAAGACCCATTGGCTTTTGAGATTTTTAAGTTTACTGGAGATATTTTAGGGCAAACATTAGCCGATATGGTAGTGATAACAAGCCCTCAATTGATTGTTTTATTCGGTGGACTTTCTTTAGCGGGGGATTTACTTATTCTGCCTACAAAAAAAAGTATGGAAAAGAATCTTTTATCCATTTTTAAAAATAAGGTAAGCATTGTCCCTTCCCATTTAAATCATAGAAATGCGGCAATATTAGGTGCGTCATCTTTAGTTTTTCAACAAAAATTATCGTAGATTTTTCGTAAACAATGAAGCAAATATTTAATGAACAATCATATCTCTTAAAAGCATGATAATATGAATTATCATCGAAAAGCATGATAATTTGAATTATCATGGAAAAACAGGATATTTGCTTTATATTTATACAATAAAGTATTTTTGGTATTAACAAACAAAGCTTCCATGATAGCCATAATAACCGGTGATATTATTAACTCTTCAAAGGTGAATCCTCAAAACTGGTTGAAAGTGTTGAAAAAGGAATTGAATGCTGTAGGGAAAAGTCCCTCTGTTTGGCAAGTTTATAGAGGAGATAGCTTTCAGTTACAGATTGAGAATCCAGAAAAAGCATTAATCCATGCCGTCCGGATTAAAGCTGCACTAAAATTAATTAGCCCATTAGATATCAGGATGTCGATTGGGATTGGCACCAAGGATTATGATGCTCCCAAAATTACAGAATCCAATGGTTCGGCTTTTGAAAATTCAGGCGATCGTTTCGAGAATTTAAAAAAAGAAAAACTAAACCTTGCCATAAAAACCCCTTGGGAAGAATTTGATAAAGAAATGAATTTATATCTAAAGCTTTGCTTGATAATTATGGATAATTGGACGGCAAATGCAGCCCATATCATGAAACTAAGTTTGGAAAACCCTGAATTATCACAACAACAATTAGGTGAGTTATTGGGCTTAAAACAAAATACGATAAGTGCAAGGCTTAAAAGAGCATATCAAACAGAGATTTTAGAAGTAATGGAAATGTATGAATACAAATTAAAACAATGCTTATGATTTTATTGATTCAACTATTTTTAGCGCATCTTATTGGGGATTTTTTGTTGCAACCCACCTCCTGGGTCATTGCTAAGGAACAACAGAAATTAAGGGCTTATCAATTATATTTACATACGTTCATTCATGGATTATTAATCTTGTTCATTACTTGGGACTTATCACTATGGCCATTGGCTTTGCTGCTTTCGGGAATGCACCTGCTTATCGATGGCTTAAAGATAAATTTGCAAAAAGAATCAACCCAACGAGCGTATTTCTTCTATGACCAATTGGCTCATATAATTTCGATAGTCTTCCTTTGGGCAGTATATGTTGATTTTGAGTTTGCCCACTTTTCAATTTTTAAATTACAAACGTTATTACTCTTTACCTCCTTGTTTCTAATTACTATTCCGACATCTATTTTTATCAAACTGTTTATTTCTAAATGGACACCTCATACCGAAGATAAAAAAGACAATTCCTTACAAAATGCCGGAAAATATATTGGTTATATAGAACGGGTTTTAGTATTCATTTTTATTATTTTTGATCATTGGGAAGCCGTCGGCTTTTTGATTACTGCTAAATCTGTTTTTAGGTTTGGTGATTTAAAAGCATCTAAAGACAGAAAGCTCACGGAATATGTACTTATCGGCACATTATTGAGTTTCGGAATTGCGTTGCTCATAGGCATTGCATACCATTATCTTAGCAACTTCACTTTTTAAACACAACTTATTCAGGAAGAAACAAATGGGCACAGCTTACAATAATGCCGACTTTTGTAGCCTCATTTGTAAAAAATCGCCACAAACACAGACGACAAAAACATCATTTTAACCAATAAGTAATCAAAGCTTACTTATCTTTGTATCGTATATGAAAAGATTTCTTGCCATACCCTTAATGTTTTTGTACATGCTTGCCGTTTCGGGAACCATGATACAAATTCACTTTTGTGACAAGAAAGTCGAATCTTGGACTGTAAATACCCCCAAAACAGCCTGTTGCTGTGAAGAGGGAATAGCGTCAGTCCAGCAGTCAACATTAAAAATCGAAAGCCAGGATTGCTGCTCCGACAGGACGATTATTGCTCAAACAGTATCTGATCAAATCAGCAATACACCTGTACAATTTCAGTTTTCAGACTTACACGCAATCATTCCTGCCAAAATTATCCTTCCTGAATTTCAATTACCAGTAAGCTTGGCTGCAAATGCGGTTTTTGAATCCAACGCCCCTCCTGGTTTATGGCAGGAAATCCCTTTATACAAATTACATCAGCGGTTCACTTATTATGGTTAATGTGCATTGGTTTTTATTCGCTATCTATAGCTAAACATCACTAATCAAAACATTCAGATAATAATTTCAACAATGAAACGCATCCTCAGCCTTTTGGCAATCACAATAAGTACTACTTTTTTCTTGAACGCTCAAGAAAGCAAAAAACCAGCAGTAGTGACCGAACACATAACCGTTAATGGCGTATGTGGCGAATGTAAAGAACGCATCGAAAAAGCCGCTTATATTCCCGGTGTTAAACGAGCAGAATGGGACAAAAACACAAAAGAACTTACTGTTTCTTTCAGGACTTCGAAAACTACTCTTGAAGCAATTGAAACGAGCATTGCCGCCGCTGGGCATGATGCCGGTGATATAAAAGCGTCAGACAGTACTTACAATAACCTTCCTTCATGCTGCGCATATAAAGACGGGCACGACCATTAGTTATGACAAATAATCATAACTTATATTTGACTTTTAAAAAGTCATTGGTAATTTCATGTTTATCTTTAACCGGTATAGTAATTTCAACACAAAAAACATCTGCGCAGGATGTAGTTGAAAAAACTATCCGAGGAAGAGTATATGACAAGAAAAACCATGAATCCATTCCTGGTACGCAAGTCATCGCATTACCTTCAATGAAAGGAACAATCACGGACATGAAGGGCAATTTTGAATTAACCGTTGCGAAAGGTGACGACAAAATCGCATTCAACTCCATGGCGTTTGCACCAGATACATTAGCTGTGGGCAATGAAGATATGGAAGTACACCTGGAAGAGAAACATAAACTGAACGAGGTTGTTGTTTCCCATAGGGTTAAAAGTACGGAACTTGATATGCTAAGCCCTAAGAAAACGGAAAAGATTGGTGCAAAAGAATTGATGAAGGCCGCTTGCTGCAATCTAAGCGAAAGCTTTGAAACAACACCTTCCGTCGATGTCGGATTTACAGATGCCGTTAGTGGTTACAAACAAATCCAAATGCTGGGTTTGGCAGGCACACACACTTCTTTTACAAGGGAAAATATTCCCGATGTTCGGGGATTAGCAGCCATAACCGGTTTGACTTTTACGCCAGGAACATTTGTAAACAGTATGCAATTGAGTAAAGGTGCTGGAAGTGTGGTCAATGGTTTTGAAGGCACTGCCGGACAAATCAATATCGAATGGATCAAGCCCTTTGAAAAGGATGAACCCAAACTAATATTGAACGGCTATCAAAGTATTCAGGGCCGATCCGAAGGAAATGCGGTTTACAACCACGATTTTAAAAATGGATTAAGCACCAATTTACTGTTGCACGGCAGAAGTGATTGGGGAAAAGTGGATGATAACAACGACGGATTTTTAGATCAGCCCTTAGGTGAGGTTTTCGTTGGTGCCAATCGTTGGTTTTATTTCACGGAAACAGGTTGGGAAATTCAAGCTGGTGTAAAAGGCGTGTATGCCAATCATACTGGTGGACAACTTTCATCTCTTTTGAACGAGCAAAACAACCAATCTATTTGGTCTTACAATCAAAAAATCCAGAGATTGGAAGGTTGGGCTAAAATAGGAAAAGTATTTTTGGAAAAACCCTGGAAAAGCATGGGCTTACAGCTTTCTGGTCTAACACATAATCAAGAAAGCACTTATGGCAACAGAACCTATGATGGGAAGCAACAAAGCTTATATGCTAATTACATTTTTCAAAGTATTATCGGCAATACCAATCACATTATCAAAGGTGGCGCAAGTTTTATGTATGACCATTATGATGAAAAATTCTTAGGAAACCCTTTTAAAAGGTCAGAAAATGTAGCAGGTATTTTCACTGAATATGCTTATAACTATTTGACAAAGTTCAATATAGTTGCAGGTTTGCGTGCAGATTACCACAATCAATTTGGTGCGTTTATCACACCAAGATTACACATGCGTTATGCGCCAACTGAAAAATCCGTTTTTAGAGCTTCGGCAGGGCGTGCACAAAGAACCGCAAATGTATTTGCCGAAAACACTTCGTATTTAGCCAGCAACCGTTCTTTCTTATTGGAAGGCTACAACAATGGGACTTATGATTATAAACCAGAGATAGCATGGAATATGGGCTTGAACTTCACACAGCATTTCTTGTTGAATTATCGTGATGGCTCTTTCAGCATGGATTATTACTACACGGATTTCCAAAACCAAATTGTAGTCGATATTGAAAACCCGCATGAAGTAAGCATATACAATCTTCAGGGCAAATCTTTTGCACATAGCTTTCAAGCTCAGTTGGATTATGAACCAATTCGTAGATTTGATGTCCGTTTAGCATACAGATATTATAATGTAAAGACAGATTACAAATCGGGATTAAAGGAAAAACCATTAACGGCAGCACATCGCGCATTCATGAATTTAGGATATGAGACCAATAATAATTGGAAATTGGACTATACGCTAAACTGGACAGGGTCAAAACGCATTCCCGCCCACTTCCTGAATGATAACGCCATTTCGGAAAGTTATTCACCATCCTTTTTCCTGATGAATGCACAGCTTAGCAAAAGTTGGAAGAAAAGCAAATTTGAAATTTATGGTGGCGTAGAAAACATATTAAATACGATACAACCCAATTTGATTTTAGATGCCCAAAACCCATTTGGAAATAATTTCGATGCCGCATTAATCTGGGGTTCGGGAATGGGAAGGAACCTATATGTTGGATTTAGGGTTAAGATTTAACCTGATTCAAAACTATTGAACTAAGTTAAAAGAAGTAGCTTGCATAAAAAAACAGATAATTCAATATTATCTGTTTTTTTTATGCAATTAAAGGCAAATCATTATCTCAAATCAATCACCTCAACACCTGGATATTTAGCGGCATTAAAAGTAAATTCGCTATCCGCAATGCTGGTATTGAAACGGACATTGGAAATGGAATAAGTATAAGATCCTCCACTCTTGTCAAACATCTGACCTCCGGTAATCAGGTTGGAAGTTTTATCAACATAAAGCTGTACACGGCTGAAGGCTTGGGCTTTAAGAGGTTTCAATTCAATGACATCAACAGATTTCCCCGCAATTGTCTTTGTGCCGGAATAAGAAATCTTGTATTCTTTTTCGTAAGAACCGGAGAATAATTTTGCAGGGGAAATTGTTTGCTCATTCGGATTATAAGAGGATACCTGCACTTCTTTATTTTCCGGCATATAAGTCCAAACGGATTTTGCATCGCAAATGATTTGCTGGCCGGAAATATCAACTTTGTATTTATTCCCTTTCATGGCAAACACGCCTTTTTTAGTTGATTTCGCTTTTCCGGAAGCATCATTAATGGAAAGCGCAAAATTAGCCTGGATCGTTTGGGCGGCCTTGAATTTAGTACTTACTTTATCTAAAATCGTTTTTGCCTTCGCATCTTGTGCGTTACTGGTAAAACTGAAAAACAGACCTAATAATGCAGTAATTGCAATTACTTTTTTCATAAAATTTTATTATTAAATTGATTAATGAAACCTTCCTTATTAATGAAATACATAAGAAAAGGTTCAGTTTCAGATAGTTTTTGAGGGAAAAGGTTTAAAAAATTGCTTCAAAATTTTATTTTAAAAAACCCATTTCAATTTGAAATGGGTTTTTATATTTTAAATCGAAGACTTATTCTTCAATTACTTTTCCTTTAGATTTCGCCATGATTTCATCTTGGATAGCTCTTGGAGTTGGCGCATAATGGCTGAATTCCATAGTTGAAGTAGCACGGCCTGAAGATAAAGAACGTAATTGCGTTACATAACCAAACATTTCGCTCAATGGAACCTTAGCTTTAATTACCTGAAGGTTATTTCTTGTATCCATACCTTCCAATAATGCGCGACGACGGTTTAAATCACCGGAAACATCACCCATGTATTGGTCAGGAGTCAACACTTCCACTTTCATGATAGGTTCCAATACAATTGGTTTTGCCAATTTACCGGCAGTCCTGAATGCAGCTTTAGCACATAACTCGAAGGACATGGAATCGGAATCGACTTGGTGGTAAGAACCATCAAATACCCTAACTTTCATGCTCTCAACAGGGAATCCTGCCAAAACACCAGAGGTCATGGATGTTTCAAAACCTTTTTGAATAGCCGGAACAAATTCCTTTGGAATAGATCCGCCAAACAAATCATTCACAAACTGGAAAGAACCCTTTCCTTCTTTCAAGTATTCTTCATCCGCAGGTCCGATTTCAATTTGCATATCGGCAAATTTACCACGGCCACCAGATTGTTTTTTATAGACTTCACGATGTGTAATCGTAGCTGTAAATGCTTCTTTATAAGCAACTTGAGGCGCACCTTGGTTTACTTCCACTTTAAATTCGCGACGCATACGGTCAACGATGATTTCTAAGTGCAATTCTCCCATTCCGCTTAATACTGTTTGACCGGTTTCTTCATCGGATTTCACGCGAAGTGTAGGATCTTCCTCAATTAGTTTAGCAATTGCCATTCCCATTTTGTCCACATCAGCCTGAGTCCTAGGTTCAATCGCAATAGAGATTACGGAATCAGGGATGAACATGTTTTCCAAAATGATTGGATGTTTTTCATCACAAAGTGTATCTCCGGTTTTGATATCTTTAAATCCAACCGCTGCGCCAATATCACCTGCTTCAATAAAGTCAATCGGATTTTGTTTGTTTGCGTGCATCTGCATGATACGGCTAATCCTTTCATTTTTTCCGGAACGGACATTCAGTACATATGAACCAGCGTCCAAATGACCGGAATAAACACGGAAAAACGCTAAACGACCAACAAATGGATCGGTCATGATTTTAAATGCCAATGCTGCGAAAGGATCTTTTGATGATGGGTGACGGCTGATTTCTTCGCCGGAATCCGGATCAGTTCCAACAATGGCTTCAATATCCATAGGACTTGGAAGATAACGCACAACGCCATCCAACATTACCTGAACACCTTTATTTTTATAAGAAGAACCACACAACATAGGGATGATGCTTAAATCAATCGTTGCTTTACGGATTGCTTCGTGGATTTCATTTTCAGAAATTGAATTCGGGTCTTCAAAGAATTTTTCCATTAAAGTATCGTCGTATTCCGCAACTGCTTCGATCAAATGTGTACGCCATTCGTCCACTTCATCCTTCATTTCTGCAGGAATCGGCACTTCTTTATATGTCATACCAAAAGATTCGTCTTCCCAAACCATTGCTTTCATGGTTACCAAATCCACAACACCTTTAAAATCATCTTCTGCACCAATTGGCAATTGCAAAGGAACGGATTTAGCACCCAACATATCCTTAACCTGTTTTACAACCATAAGGAAATCGGCACCGATACGATCCATTTTATTCACAAAACCAATCCTTGGTACTTTATAACGGTTTGCCTGACGCCAAACGGTTTCAGATTGAGGCTCTACTCCATCAACCGCAGAGAATAAGGCTACAAGACCATCCAATACACGCATGGAACGCTCTACCTCAACGGTAAAATCAACGTGTCCGGGAGTATCGATGATATTGAATTTGTACTTTTGAGTTTCAGGTTGTACCGTCCCTTGGTGGGTTGGGAAATTCCAAAAACAAGTAACGGCAGCGGAAGTAATCGTGATACCCCTCTCTTTTTCCTGAGCCATCCAATCGGTTGTTGCGCCACCTTCGTGGGTTTCACCAATTTTATGATTAACACCGGTATAGAATAATATCCTTTCCGTGGTTGTAGTCTTTCCCGCATCAATGTGAGCGGCTATTCCGAAATTGCGCTGTAAGCGTAAATCTGCCATGACAGTTTTAAATTAAATGCTAAAATTATTTTTAAGGCTGCAAAAGTAAGGAATTATTAATAAATAGTAGGAATGTATTTTGAAAGAGGAAAAAAATTAACTGATTTAACCCATAGATAATTGATGGAGCCCAATTGTTAATTGTCAATTATTATCTACCTTTACCGACCAAATTTCAATATTATTATGGCTAACCAATTACTAAAAGGTAAAAAAGGAATTATTTTCGGAGCTCTTGATGACCGCTCCATAGCTTGGAAAGTTGCATTGCGCGCCGTTGAAGAAGGTGCAGAAATTGTTTTATCCAACGCACCAGTGGCTTTAAGGATGGGTACAATCAAAGATTTATCCGGATTATGCAATAATGCACCCGTAATTGCCGCAGATGCCACTTCAAGCAAAGACCTGGAAGCGCTGTTTACACAAACGATGGAACATTTTGGCGGAAAAGTGGATTTCATTTTGCATTCCATCGGCATGTCGCCAAACATGCGGAAATTAATCCCTTATACAGATACTAATTATGACAATTTCCATAAAACATTGGATATTTCAGCCTTGTCACTGCATCGTATCTTGGCAATGGCAATGAAATTGGATGCCATTAATGAATGGGGTTCCGTTTTGGCATTAAGCTATATTGCGGCACAACGCACTTTCCCAAGTTACAACGATATGGCGGACGCAAAAGCTTTATTAGAAGGTATTACAAGGAATTTCGGTTATCAATACGGATCTGCGAAAAAAGTAAGGGTGAACACCATTTCCCAATCACCAACGGTTACCACTGCTGGTTCAGGCGTTACGGGTTTTAATTCTTTCTTTGATTACGCCGAAAAAATCTCACCCTTAGGAAACGCAAGTAGCGATGATTGTGCCAATTATTGCATTACCATGTTCAGCGACTTAACAAAAATGGTTACGATGCAGAATCTTTTCCATGATGGTGGTTTCTCCTTTACCGGCGTCAGCGAAGCTGTTTTGGAAAAATTTAATGGTTAATTAGATAGGAGACATGAGATTTGAGATTAGAGATATAAATCTCATGTCTCAAATCTCATGTCTGATGTCTCAAATCTCATGTCTCTATACTAATAAAAACAAAAGCCCGTTTCATTGAATAGTATGAAAAAGATTTTCCCTCAATTTTTAATATTCGCTGCTGCATTAGCTATTTCTTATAACGGCAACGCACAAATAACGGGCGGGCAAAATGCCTTTGAATTTTTGCGCATGAGCAATAGTCCACACATATCCGCATTAGGCGGCTATGCGCCGGCAGGAATGGGGAATGATGTTTCCTATACGCTTCAAAACCCGGGATTATTGAGTTCGCAAAACCACAATCAACTTGGGTTATCCTACAATAGTTATTATGCAGGGATAAGCATCGCAAATTTACAATATGCCTACCGCATTGATTCATTAAAAACCAATTTCAGTATTGGCATGCAATACCTAAATTACGGCACTTTTCAAGGTACTGATTTATTCGGGAATAAATTAGGGAGTATCCATGCGGTTGATTATTCGCTGAATCTTTCCGCATCTAGGAATTATTTGGAAAGATGGAGCTATGGCGCAACTTTAAAGCTCGCAAATTCCAATCTTGCAGATCGGACTGCAACTGCGGTTTTGGCGGATGTGGGCGTTGTTTACGAAGATACCGCCAACCTATTGAAAATAGGCTTGGTGGCAAAAAATATGGGATTCACTTTAAAAAAATATGACCCCAACAGCACTTCAGAGCCACTACCCTTCGACCTTCAGTTTGGAATTACCAAACAATTAAAAAACCTCCCCTTGCGCCTCTTTATGGTTGCACATCATCTTTATGAATGGGATGTCCGCTACGACAATCCCGCTGATGTCGTCAACAACCAATTATTCGGCAACGATGACGCAGACTCAAAAGACAAAAGTTATTTCGCGGATAAATTCTTCCGTCATTTGAATTTTGGCGCCGAATTGGTCCTGGCAAAAAGAGTAACTGTTTCCGGAGCATATAATCACATCCGGAGAAGCGAATTAGGCTACAGCGAAAGTAAGGGGTTGGCAGGTTTTTCGTTCGGATTGGGCGTTGACCTGAATAAATTCAATCTCCGCTTTGCGCGTTCTTATTATGCAACTGCGGGCGCATACAGCGAATTTGGCATCAGTATGCAACTCAATAAGCTATTTAGTATCGGCAAAAAAACAGAAGCATGGGGATGGGATAGGACTTATTGATAAGTGATGTAATTATTGTTTTACCACTCACTATTATGATTTATAATACAGTGCATTTTACTATTTATGAAGAATAAAAATAGTATTTAAAACAGCGGGATAGCGCTCGACATGTATCGTCCTTGAATAAAAGGAATGAATTTGTATACTTGTAAAAATAAAAAATAACAAGAGGCTTATCACTTCTTGTTACTTTAATTAAATCAATAAATCGTTTTGAAAATTATTATTATTGGTTCGGCCCATCCATTAAGAGGAGGCCTTTCAACATTTAATGAAAGGCTTGCCGAGGTTTTTCTGAAAAAAAACGAAGTTGAAATTTATTCTTTTTCCTTGCAATATCCAGGATTTTTATTTCCTGGAAAAAGTCAATATACTACTGAACCGGCGCCTAAAGAACTAAAGATAAAAAGTGTAATTAACTCCATTAACCCATTAAATTGGATTAAAATTGGACAGCAAATTAAAAAAGAAAAAGCTGATTTAATTATTATTAAATATTGGCTTCCTTTTATGGGTCCATGTTTTGGGACCATTTTGAGATTAGCGAAAACAAATAAAATTACTAAGGTGATCAGCATTCTTGATAATGTTATTCCACATGAAAAGCGTTTCGGCGATAAATGGTTTACACAGTATTTTCTCAAACCTGTTGATGCATTTTTAAGTATGAGCCATGAAGTTTTGAATGACTTAAGAACATTTGAAAAGACAAAAAATGCATTGTATTCACCGCATCCTATTTATGATAATTATGGAAATTTACTATCCAAAATTGAAGCTCGGAAAAAACTTAATTTACCTGAAGAAGGAAAATACATTTTATTTTTTGGCTTTATTCGCAAGTATAAAGGTTTGGATATTTTATTGGAAGCTATGATTGATGAACGCATAAAAAATGCAAATATCAAACTAATCATTGCTGGAGAATATTATGGAGACGAAGAACTTTATAATTCCATAATTAAAAAAAACAAACTTCAGAACCAGGTTCACTTATTTACTGATTTCATTCCTAATGAAGAAGTAAGGTTGTACTTTAGTGCTGTCGATTGCGTCGTACAACCTTATCGCGATGCCACACAAAGCGGAATTTCCCAAATTGCGTATCACTTTGAAAAACCAATGATTGTTACCAATATAGGGGGATTGCCAGAGATTGTACCTGATAATAAAGTAGGGTTTGTTACGGAAGTTTCTTCGAAAGGAATTGCGGATGCCATCCTTAAATTTTATGATGAAAAGAAAGAAGTAGAATTTATAGAAAACATTAAAGAAGAAAAGAAAAAATACAGTTGGGACTTTTTCATAGAAAATATTATGAAACTTTATAAAAGCATTCAACAATAAAATTAAGCAAATTTTTACTCAAGCAAATTCCCTTAATTTTGCCCTATTAACTCAAACAAAAAAGCTAATTCACAAATCAACATACTCACAAAAAATAACATACAATGAATAAAGGTCCAGTTTCCCAGTTTATCGAACATCATTATCGCCATTTTAATGCAGCTGCACTTGTAGATGCTGCAAAAGGTTATGAAACGCACCTTTTGGAAGGCGGAAAAATGTTGGTTTCTCTTGCAGGTGCCATGAGCACAGCGGAATTGGGGATTTCACTTGCCGAAATGATCCGTCAGGATAAAATTCAAATTATTTCTTGCACAGGAGCCAATCTTGAAGAAGATGTCATGAATTTAGTGGCGCACAACTCTTATAAAAGAGTACCGAATTACAGGGATTTAACGCCTCAGGATGAATGGGACCTTTTGGAAAACCATTATAACCGCGTTACCGATACTTGTATTCCCGAAGAAGAAGCTTTCAGGAGATTACAAAAGCATTTGGAAAAAGTCTGGAAAGATGCAGAAGCTGCCGGCGAACGCTATTTCCCCCATGAATTTTTATATAAAGTCGTATTGAGTGGAGTTTTGGAAGATCATTATGAAATAGATCCTAAAAATAGCTGGATTCTTGCGGCGGCCGAAAAGAATATACCTATCATAGTTCCGGGATGGGAAGACAGTACATGTGGCAATATTTTTGCAAGTTATGTCATCAAAGGTCAATTAAAAGCAAGCACCGTAAAAAGTGGTATTGAATACATGGTTTGGCTAACGGAGCTATACCGTGAATTGAGCACAGGGAAAGGCCTGGGCTTTTTCCAAATCGGGGGTGGCATTGCCGGTGATTTCCCAATTTGCGTCGTGCCTATGATGTATCAGGATTTGGAATGGACCGATGTCCCTTTCTGGTCCTATTTCTGTCAAATCTCCGATTCCACAACTTCTTATGGATCATATTCCGGTGCCGTTCCCAACGAAAAAATCACTTGGGGAAAACTTGATATCAACACACCTAAATTTATCGTAGAAAGTGATGCAACAATCGTGGCACCATTGATTTTTGCTTATTTATTAGGCTGGTAAGTTCTTTAAATACGGGCAATTGATGCTATTCAATTGCCCGTATTTCATTCAAATTAAAGCAAGGGATTTTTCCTCATCCATCATTAAATTTTCAATAATCATGATTTGGGAATGGGAAAAAACCATAAAAAAAGACGATTCTGCACCATTTTTCATTAAAATTCATTAATTTAGCTAAAATATATTTTTCCTATTCAGCATTTTTTACTTTTACATTTCTTAAATTTTAAATAAATACGCTAAAAGCGAGGAAAATATATGGCAACACAAATAATATGGGTAGACGATGAAATCGAATCCCTCAAATCTCAAATTATCTTTTTATCCCAAAAAGGATACGAAGTTACAGCCTTCACAAATGGCTATGATGCAATAGAACACATTAAAGAAACCTTAGCAGATGTAGTACTTTTGGATGAAAGTATGCCCGGGATGACCGGCTTGGAAACATTGGCGCAAATAAAAGAACTCCGCCCAAATCTTCCCGTAGTAATGGTTACCAAAAATGAAGCGGAAAATATCATGGAAGAAGCGATCGGATCGCAAATTACCGATTATCTAATCAAGCCCGTCAATCCCAATCAGGTATTGCTTTCCATAAAAAAAATAATGGATGGCAAACGCTTGGTCAGCGAAAAAACAACGGTGGAATACCAAAAGGATTTCCGTAATCTATTCATGGCATTGAACAACAATCCAAATGTAGAAGAATGGAAGGAACTGTATAAAAAATTAGTATATTGGGAAGTGGAAATGACCAAAAGTGACAGTCCGGAAATGCAGGAAGTGTTCAACAACCAAAAATCAGAAGCCAATACGGAATTTTTTAAATTCATCAACCGTAATTATGTAGATTGGATTCAGGGAAAAGATGATGCGCCAATTATGTCGCACAATCTTTTTGCGAAAAAAATCGCACCGCATTTGAGTAAGAAAAAACCCACATTCATGGTCTTGATCGACAATCTCCGTTTTGACCAGTGGAAATCCATAGAACACATTATCCATGAATCTTTCCGGGTAAAGGAAGAGGAGATGTTTTACAGTATTTTACCCACTTCCACCCAATACAGCAGAAACGCTATTTTCTCCGGATTACTGCCTGTCGAAATCGAACGCAGGTTTCCTTTGGAATGGAAAAATGATGACGAAGGCGGTGGAAAGAACCTTTATGAAAAGCAGTTTTTGGAATATCAATTGAATAAACTCAATTTGAAAAACCTAAAATGGGATTATTTGAAAATAACCAACAATGACAATGGGAAACTTATGGAAGACAATATCCATAATTACCTTCAAAATGACTTGACGGTTATTGTTTACAATTTTGTGGACATGCTTTCACATGCGCGTACGGAAATGGAAGTTTTGAAAGAGCTTGCTGGTGATGAAGTTTCTTACCGTTCCCTTACCGTGAGCTGGTTTGAGCATTCCCCGCTCTATCGTGCATTAAAAAAAATTGCCGATAAAGATATCCAACTCATCATCACGACGGATCATGGGACCATGCGCGTAAGAAATCCAAGTAAATGTGTTGGTGATAAAGCAACGACCACAAATTTAAGATACAAGCACGGTCGTAATTTACAATATGATGAAAAAGCGGTTTTGGCAATTACCAATCCACATGAAGCCGGATTGCCACAACCGAATGTCAATTCGAAATATATTTTTGCAAAGGAGGATGTTTTTTTATGTTACCCCAATAATTACAACCATTTCGTGAATTATTACAAAAACACTTTTCAACATGGCGGCGTTTCTTTGGAAGAAATGATTGTGCCGATTATTCGTTTGGAAAGTAAGTTGTAGTTTATTTTCCGCAAAGGGAATTAATAAATAGCCAGTAAAATTTTTGATTTTTTGCTGGCTATTCGATTATACGGTGTATCCAGACAAACGCATGCCGCCTACTTCTATCAGGGCAGAAAGTTGAAAGTATTTGCTACAGTTGGTTTCATAAACAAATGACTATATCCAAATGCAAGGAAAACAAATGGTCAGTTAAAAAAATCATGGATTTGATTTCAAATACTTGCTACAAGAGAGACTGAACCGGAAATATATGGCGCTTATTTTGAATATTATTGACCCTCATATTTTTTTTCATTTCTCTATAATCACACGGAATTCGCTTTTGACTTATTATAATTCCAAAGGAAGGAAATGATTATAGAAACTTTGATCTTCCATTCAGAAAATCCAGAAGGGATGGCACGCTCAGGATTGCTGGAATTCTGCTGGTTTTCAAAATTTATATTGTCGGTTATCAAAAAAACTACAACCTTTGGCATATGAAAAAAAAGGTGGCTATAGTAGGTGGAGGGACAGCTGGTTTATTTCTGGCGTCATTTCTGAACACGGATAAATACGATGTCAATATTTTTGAACAAAAGACTGCGCTTGGCCGAAAGTTTTTAGTGGCCGGAAACGGCGGATTCAACCTTACACATGCAGAAGAGCTAACTACTTTCAAATCCAGATACACGCCACACTCGTTCTTAGATGATGCATTGGAACAATTTAACAGTATTGATTTAAGAAACTGGTTATCCGAATTGAGTGTGCCTACTTTTGTAGGTAGCAGTGGAAGGGTTTTTCCTGAAAAAGGGACTAAACCTATCGAGGTTTTGAAAAGTATAGAAGCCCATTTAATGAGGAAAAATGTACAATTGGCATATAACAAATCCTTCAGTGGCTGGGATGCAGAAAATGCTTTAGTCTTTAATAACAGTGAAATAATAAAAGCGGACTATGTAGTGTTTGCATTAGGAGGTTCGTCCTGGAAAGTAACCGGTTCCGATGGTGCCTGGATGCCTGTTTTTTATGAGAAAGGCATAGCAGTAGCTCCTTTTAAATCTTCCAATTGTGCTTTTCAAATAAAATGGAATGAGCAGTTCATCAAGAATAATGAAGGTAATCCGCTAAAAAATATCGCTATTTCGCTGAATAGTCATATTCAGAAGGGAGAAGCAGTGATTACAAAATTTGGTATAGAAGGCAATGCGATTTATGGATTAAGTCCCCATATTCAAGCATTATTAACTGTGCGAAATGAAGTAGAAGTTTTGATAGATTTCAAACCAACGATTGATTTAGAAAAATTGATTGCACGAATAAAGCAGTCAAAATCAAAGCTCACAACTACTTTAAAAGTGCAAATAAAATTATCCAATGCTGCAATCGACCTCCTGAAAGTTACTTTGCCAAAAGATGCATTTTTGGACATCCCTACCTTGGCCCATTTCATTAAAAATTTTCCATTAAAAATTATTGGCGCTGCACCTGTTGCTGAAGCAATCTCTACTTCTGGAGGCGTGGTTTTAAATGCAATTGATGCTAATTTTGAATTGAAAAGCCTGAAAAATCAATTCTGTATTGGAGAAATGTTGGATTGGGATGCTCCTACTGGTGGATATTTAATTCAAGCTTGCGCAAGCGCTGGCGTGTTCGTAGCCAACCATTTGAACCAAAAAGCAAACAACCCAATATGAAACGATTGCCTCTTTATATTTATGATGTAGAGACGCAATGCATTGCGTCTCTACATTTCCCAAAATAAAAAACTACCTTCTTTTCTAAATTTACCCTAACCCCAATATAATCCTGCCGACAAGCACTAATAGCTAGGCAATCCTTTCATAAATCTCAAACGGGCCTTCACTTTCCAATAGAATTAATCCATAAACACAACTTCTGCACTTCCCTTTCCCAAGTCCCATCACGGGAATATTATTTAGGGTACGAAATTCTTTTCCGCTGGGGTTGGTGTTCCGCCACCCACCACGGCTAAAGCCGTTTTATCCTATCATATAAGGTTTTCAGCAGTATTATGTCATTATAAGTTTACAGTATTTGACAAGGATTTTGAACTTATTGATGTTCGTTTATGCAAGCGAGCACTTATAATAAAAATAATGAAATACTAAAACTGATAACTATAACTCAAAGAAAAACTACTCCCCGGCCGGTAGGTCTGCCAAATCCAATCCTTCCCTTCTTCGATATTTCCGTTTATAAAAGCGGTGCCATTGTATTGCATATCATTGTTTTGATCAAAATAAAACCGAACCGGATCGTTTAGGATGTCTTTGATATTCAGCCGGAATTCACTCCTTTTGCTTACTTTATAACTTATCTGAAAATCCAATAAATTACGAGGTGATTCGTAAATGATACCCATTTTGTCCTGCCCGATAAAAGTCAATCGTTGACCAATCCTATTGTATAAAACATTCAAGTTTAATTTCCCGTCATTCGAAAAATAGCTCAATCCTGTGTTGAACACATAAGGTGCCTGTCCGGAAAGGGGGCGGCTATTGATTTTTTCCCCACGGATATATAAATTGTCCGCATCAGCTTTGGAATAAATATAAGCCATATTTATATAAGCACTTGTGTTTTTGAAAAAGCCGTTTGCGGAAATAAAACTCAGGTTTTTCCTGATTTCAAATTCCGCACCCATATTCATAGCGGAAAGACTATTGCTGGGCGTTATGTCATAAGAACTGTTAGCACCATAAACGAAGTTTTCAATTGCATTATGAAACTGCTTGTAAAACAAGGAAAAGGAAATTACTTCGCCTGATCTTGGGAAAAATTCATAGCGTAAATCTATATTGTCAATCTGCGTCCGTTTTAAATTAGGGTTTCCGTTCATAGTTGCCGAAAGTTCATAATCATAATAAGAAACATTGGTCAGCTCCCTTAATTCAGGTCGCGCAATGCTTCTGAAATAAGCTGCACGCAGGTTGGCTTTATCAGATAAGGAGTAAGTCAAATTCAGGGAAGGCAAAATATCCAGATACTGCTGATCCACGATTTCTTTTTCTTTGGAAGCAATTGAAACATGGTAAGATTCCAAACGCGCCCCCCATACTGCCCTCAATTTATCCGTGATTTTATTGTCCATCATGGCATATCCGCCAAGCGTGGAAACCTCCGCATGATAATTATCTAAATCACCGGTTTGTTCTTCTAAAATATAAACATTTTGATTGAGGATATTGTCGTCAAACAATGACCCGACTGGTAATTGACGGATAAATTCCGCGTCCGTATTATTAGGACTTAATGTGGCACCAATATATCGGTTTTCAAAATCCCTGATCCGGTATTGTCCGAAAAAACCTGCTTTGATTGTTGTTTCATGAAACAGGGAAATTGGTTTCTGGATATTCAATGCCCCATTCCAGATGGATTCATTTAAATTACCAAATAAACGGTTATTCGACTTGCCTAAAGTAGTAATATCTGCGGCGTAATCATTATTGCCCCCAATCATTTCGCTATAAGAAACTTTTCTTTGGTCAGGTTGGTTGTTTGTAATCAGATTATAGGAAGCCACCCAGTCCAAAACGGCATTCCCCTTCCCTAACTTATGTTCCGCATTCAATGAAGTTTTAAACAATGACTTTTGCACTAAATCAAAGGCATAATATTTAATCCGGCTTGAGCTTGAATAATTTTCACCTTCCCGGTTAAGTAGCTGGTCGTTCAAAATACGGTTATAAAATGTTTTTAAGTTGATTTTGCCATGATTATTCCTATAACCTAAATTCAATAACATGCCCAAATTGCTCGAATAGTTATAAACATTATCCCTATAATCATAATTATCATATTGGCGTAGCAAATCCTTTTTTATATGTTCGTCATGGTTATAATTAAGTGCTCCGGTAATTCCGAACTGGGCATTTCCGTTCAAATTATAAACCCGGCCCAAAGTTCCTTGTAAACTTATGGAAGGCAAGGCAGTATGTTCCCGAATGGAAAAATTGTTATTTAATTCTTTTAAATAGGGTGTGGAACTTTCTGGTTTATAAGGATTCAATTTCATGATTTCCGTTTGTGTTGGAAAGTTTTTGGGCAACTGTCTTTTGGCATCCGCAAATCCTAAAAAATCCAGGCTTCCCCGTTTTCCTGATTGAAAGGCATTAAAAGTTGAAACCGTATTAATGCCCGCACCGATTGATATTGTATTAAAGTTTTCATCTGGGATTTCTTTTGTTTGGATATGGATTAAGCCACCGGAGAAATCACCTGGAAGGTCCGGTGTTGCCGATTTTGTGATAATAATATTATCGATGAGGGAAGAAGGGATAATATCAAATGAAAATGCCTTTTTATTAGGTTCCGTACTAGGCATTGGCGAATTGTCCACCAGCGCTGCATTATAACGGTCACTTAATCCGCGGACAATCACGAATTTATTGTCTTGAATAGTGGTTCCACTCAATCGCTTTAAAACTTCGCCTGTATTCTTGTCGGGCGAGCGTTTAATAATATCCGCTGAAATACCATCCGAAACACTCCGGGCATTTTTTTGCATAGTGTAAATGGAGTTGATCGTTTCTTGTTTCCTCGTTGCGGTAATGACTACTTCATTCAGTTGATTTTTTTGCTTTGCACTTAATAAAGCCCTTATCTGAATTAGTTTGCCTTCTTCCAAGTTCAAATCGGTATAATTTTTATCTTCAAAACCTAAAGATTTGATTTCCAAATTATAATTACCGGGTGCAATTTCAAATACGAAATTGCCGTTAAAATCCGTTATGGTTCCGGAAATGACTTCGTTTGTTTTGGCATCCTTTAAAGTAACCGAAGCACCGATGATTGTTTCTGCAAGTGTGCTGTCACTTACCTTTCCTGATATTTCGCTTTTTGCGAAAGTGGAATTGAAAAAGAAGAAGATGGCAAAAAGTATTATTGAAAATCGCATCATAAATTATTTATTTAATTAATTTAGCAAAATTCAAATTAGCGTGTTACTTAATCATTAATTTAAAATTACCATTAGGTCATCTCTTTCAAAAAGATCAGGATCGGCAGTTTTCTCAAAAAAGAAATGCCGGCAAAGCATTTAATCCCTAAATTTATACATTTACTGAAAAAACACAATTAAGCTATGCTTCGATATACAATATATGCTTTTACCTTCTTGTTGTCATTTAATCTTACCACAATCCATGCAGCATTAAAACCTGATATTTCCGTAGAGGTCAAGCTGTTGAAAACGGACGACAACCAACAATTGATCATTTTTAATTCCAACCGGGCGTTGACTTATGGTGATTTCCAAAAAAAGCCACCAAAAGTCACTCCAGGTGTAGCGGCAACATATAGTGGAATAAAAATGGGATATTCAGCTCTTGAAGAAAAGGGCAAAGTAAAAATCAAGGTGGACATGACTTGTTACTTTGACCCCAAACAATCCTGGATGAAAAGTACAGGCAGGAATCCAAGGGTTTTATCGCACGAACAAAGGCACTTTGAAATAACTTTCATTCAGGCTTGCAGGTTGGCAGAAGCAATTGAAAAGTATCCTTATACTAAAAATTGGAAATCGGAATTATTGAACCTTCGGCTGAAATACATGAATGAACTTCAGGAAATGCAGGACAATTATGATGAAAAAACTAAGCATGGAACCATTAAAGAACAACAAACATTTTATGATGATCAAATCCGTAAAAGATTAACAGAACTGGATTGCAGTCAATAAGAAAATAAAATTAACCACCCATAAAATTTTCAGCTTACTGAAATTCAGTACATTTGCTACGAATATGCAAAGTACGACACTTACCAACATTCAACATAATAAACCCTTGCGCCTTTTTGCCAAAACAGTTTCTTATGTTTTCCATCCACTCTTTATGCCCACATTTGTGGCATTGCTTTTATTTTATTTGAACAGGACAAGTTTTGCCGGTATTGAAGATAAAGTAAAACTCCAATGGACTGCGATCATTGCATTAAACACCTTGTTTTTTCCTGCCCTTTCCGTGGCACTGATGAAGGGATTGGGCTTTGTGCACAGTATTCAATTGAAGACCATGCGTGAGCGGATCATCCCATTGATCGCTACGATGGTATTTTATTTTTGGGCTTACCAACTTTTCAAAAATTTCAATTCCCCATTGATCCTGCGGGTGTTTTTATTAGGTTGTTTCTGGGGCATTATTGCGGTATTCATGTCAAATATCTTCACTAAGATAAGTATGCACACTGCAGCGGCAGGTGGGGTTGTGGGCATAATGGTTGTCCTCTTGATTGTGGGTCAAACTAATTTTTTATTTCCCTTCTTAATTGTATTATTAGGAGCAGGTTTGATAGGGACAGCAAGGATGATTTTAATGGCGCATACACCCATGGAAATATGGCTCGGTTATATTGCCGGAATTGTGGTCCAGTTAGGCGCCTACTGGTTTTTAAGTTAAGAGCAGAAAATTATCGATAATCAATATGGATATATGGAAATCGATTTGCAGAAAACCTTTTGTTTTAGTAAATTTGTAGCCGTATAATTGTCTTACAAAGGCAATATTTATTTTATTTCTTTATTAAACAATACATATTATGTCTCACACACTCCCTGCATTACCTTATGCAAACAACGCCCTGGAACCCTTTATTGATGCCGAAACAATGGAAATCCATCATGATCGCCATCATAAAGCCTATGTGGATAATTTAAATAAAGCAATCGAAGGCACGGACGCCGTAAATCTTTCACTGGAAGATTTAATGAAAAATATTTCAAATTACCCCGCTGCTGTACGCAACAATGGCGGTGGTCACTTTAACCACTCCCTGTTCTGGACAGTTTTAGGTCCTAATTTAAATAGTTCCGCCCCTCAAGGAAAACTGTTGGAAGCAATAAATGCAAAATTCGGCAACCTTGACGGATTGAAAGAAGCCATCAATAAAGCCGGTGCAAGCCGTTTTGGAAGTGGCTGGGCCTGGTTGATCGTTAAAGATGGCGCATTGGAAGTTTGCTCCACACCAAATCAGGACAATCCATTAATGGATGTGGCGGAAGTAAAGGGAACTCCTATTTTCGGAATTGATGTATGGGAACATGCTTATTATTTAAAATACCAAAACAAACGCCCGGACTATCTTAACGCTGTTTGGAATATTGTCAACTGGGAAGAAGTGGACAGGCGTTTTACCGCTGCACTTTAATCTTTATAAGTTTTGAAACTTAAAAACTAAAGTTACCAAACGCTGACAGGGTTTAAAACCTTGTCAGCGTTTATAAATATAGCCTTGACCCTCAAAATACAATATGTTTACCGTCGCATTATCTGGTGTCCGTTTTTTTTCATCCGTTGGCTTGTATCCGGAAGAAAAGATTTTGAAAAATGAAATCGAAATCGATGTTTCCGTAAGTCAGGATGTGCCACTTAGCCAATTACCACTTTTTGATTATGAAAAGATACACCAAATTTTAAGTGATTCAGTTAAAAAACCAGCTTTGCTATTGGAAGATGTATTGCTTAGGATCATAAACCAACTTGAACTGCTTTATCCCGATACCATCATTAAAATTTCTATTAAAAAATTAAATCCCCCGCTCCCTGGAACAGTGGCCTATTCCTGCGTTTTATGGGATAATACAAGTAAATAAAATAAATTAATTGCACCATAAAGCTCAATCATCATATCAAGTATGGAAGAATTTGCAACAAGTACTCAAAAAATATCGGCTTTAATTGAACATATCGAACAAGTCATAAAAGGGAAGCGACATCAAATAGAATTAGTCATCACTTGCCTTTTGGCAAAAGGGCATATTCTCATGGAAGACAATCCCGGAACAGGGAAAACCGTTTTAGCCCGCACATTGGCACAATCTATCAGCAGTAATGCCTTACATGAAAATGTGTTCAAACGCATACAATTCACGCCTGACCTCTTACCCATGGATCTGATTGGGAGCCATATCTTTGATGAATCCAGAAAAGATTTTGTTTTTAAAAAAGGTCCTTTGTTCTGCAATATTTTATTGGCTGACGAGATCAACCGTGCATCACCAAAAGTACAAAGCGCCTTATTGGAATGTATGGCAGAAGGGCAAATAACCATCGGCGATGCAACAATATTATTGGAAGATTTGTTTTTTGTGATTGCGACACAAAATCCAATTGAAATGGAAGGCACCTATCCCCTACCCGCCGCTCAGTTGGATCGTTTTTTCATGAAGATTATTTTTGGGTATGTAAATGAAGAAAACGAATTGGACATTTATCGGAATTACCTGCAAATACAAAGTAACCTCAGCCATTTGGATGCCGTTTTAAACAGAAATAATTTATTGGCATTGCAAAAAGAAGTGGAATCCGTTTTTGTTCATGAAGAAATCATTCAGGCAGTTTCCAATATCATTCGTAATAGCAGGGAACATACAGACATCAGTTTAGGCGCAAGCACCCGTGCCGGTATTTCATTTTTGCGTTGTCTCCGTGCTTATGCCCTCATTAAAGGACGCAATTATGTGATAGAAGACGATGTACAAGCGATTGCTTTTTCAGTTTTGGATCACCGGCTTATTTATAGAAATAAAGAAGGGAAATTGAATGCGCTCAACACCATTATCCAAAAAGAAATGACAAGATTGGGAAAATTAAAAATTGAAGGACGAGGTTGATTCTTTCCCGATTATTGATTTTCATTTGCACATTTAATCCTTACAAAAGCACAATGAAACTTTGAACCTGTAACTATAAAAAGCACTCAATTTGAGTGCTTTTTAATAGTTACAGCTTTTAAATTGTATATGCTCTATTTTTATTTCTTTGTCAATCTTCTGGTAGAAACGATATTCCCCTTTTCATCGCTAAAACGGACAAGATATAATCCAGGAGAAAGCTGATTTAAATTCAATGTGGAAACTTCTTGGCCTTTAGTGATAGCTTGAGCAGTCATTTCTTTTCCAATAATATTATAAACGCTTACATTGGAAACATTTAATTTATTGTCTGCAAAGATATTCAAAACGTCTGTTGCAGGATTGGGATATAGTGCAATGCGTTGGTCATTCACGGCAACTCCTGAAATACCTGTTGTTTGTTTAGTTAGGATAAAAACAACCGTATCTGTTTGGTTAGGCGTTTTCACTTCAACATGGTATGTCCCTACACCATCTGGAGCCGTAGTAGGTGCATAGATATTTACTTCCAAAAGCATATTGTGCGCATTGTCAAATTTATTTGATGTTTGCGTAGTGCCAGAAAACCACGCACCATCTTCGCTTCTACAAAGTATATTATCACATATTCCAATAACTTTCCAATCAGTGGGCTGAACAGTCATACTGGGTAAATATGTCCATTCAATTTGAATGGAATCATTGCTGTTTTCCGAAATATTTTTCACATAAGTCTTAAAGTCCAATACGAAATCCTTTGATTCAAAAGGCTCATTAAGGAACGGCGTATTGCCCGAAGTACTTAATTGAACTGGATTTTCAAGAACAGTAAAATCTTGAGCGATTGCTGCTGTAGAACATAAAAGTGCACTCGCAGCTAAGATAGATAATATTTTAGACATGATTTTTATTTTTGTATTTATTAGTCTTCAAAGATACGGAAAAATTGAAAAGAGAAAAAGGATTCAAAACAAATAGGTGTTAAAAAAAAGATGATATTGACAAATAAAAAAGGAGCTGACCAAGATCAACTCCTTTCTTTAAAGCCTCAAACTAATTTATTTTACAACCTGAAGTTTGAAAACAAGGTTTCCTTTTCCAGTGTTCATATTGATCAAATACATTCCACTTGCTAATTGTGCAGTTGGAATAGTAATTGTATTTTGACCTGCCTTCAATTTGGCATTAATTGTATTTGCAACCACACGGCCCATAGCATCTGTGATAGTCAAAGTTGCCAGAACAGCTTCTTTTGCATTTAAATTCAAATAGGAGATGTCATTTGTTGGGTTAGGATAAAGGATTGCTTCTTCAATACCAGCTTCAACATTAGTAATGGCTGTTGGAAGTCCTGGTTTCAAAGTAGGCAATGCAGTGAAATCCGTATTTAGGACTTTGCCATCAGAACCAATCAAAAGTACAATATATTGCAAATCCTGAGTTTTCCAATTTGCATCCAATGTTGCTGTTAAATTTGCAGTATATGGAGTACCGGAAACTAAGTTAGCAGGCAAGCCACTTACATCACCATCAGCAGATGGTGTAATAGAACGAGCAACAAAATGATAATTTACACCTTCCACAAGTGCAGGTTGTGATTCATAACCACCCATATCACCTGAACCACCGCCAGCATAAGCATTTTTTTGTCCCCATCCTGCACCTGTACCTGTTACATTGCTTTCTGTAATTACCAATGCCAATTTTGCCCCGGCAATATCAATAGAAGGTGTAATCGTAACAGGAGCGGTTACGGATGAACCGGAAACATTTGGAGTTCCAAGAGTCACTGTTGCAAACCCAAAATTATTCATGTTAGAAGTATGTAAAGAGGCAACATCCCCAGGATCACCTACCAAGGTACGATCTACTACAATACTTGGATAACCTGAGATATAAGTTCCAATTTTGGCATCATAACTTGGAATAGTCATTGGGTCAGCATTATGAACAGCAATCTGAGCTGCTACACCTGGATTTGAATCTGCAAATTCTTCCATTTTTACACTTCCACGAGGACACCAAACACACCAGGTACCAGTGGCTTCTTCGAATGCTAACTTTTTAGCTGGCATGTTCGCAACACCTTGTACAAATGCAGTAGCAGAATCATTAGAGGAATTAGTATCCCCACTTAAAGTAATCCATACATCAAGAGGAAAAGCGCCAACAGAGGGAATATTGAAATTCACATTGCTCAAAGAAACACTTTGTCCCAGACCGATGGCAGGACTAACTGTTTGCGGAACAGAAACTGCAGCACTACTTCCTTGTTTGTAATGTAAGGTATATGATGTAACTGGAGTAGAACCTAAATTGGTAACTGTACCGTTAATTGAGATAGCAGTTCCTACAGCTCCATAAAAGTTAGGATCAGCAGCAGTAGGAGTTACACCAGATAATTGAATGTCATTTGCCAATGGAACAAATAATTTAAAATTATCCATAGCAGCACCATAAAGCCAGCCACCTCCGTCTTTATACCTAAATCCAATCTTAACATTGCTTTGGCCATTCAAAGCACCTAATGGTACATATCTTGTTTCCCAATAAAGAAGCTGGTTAGCATCCACAGTACTTAAAACCGTCCATGTTGTTCCGCCATCAGTGGAACCTTCAATTGTTAATGATTCAGAAGCACCGTCGTAAATTTGTTTTTGAAAGAAAATATCCATTGCAAGGTAAACGCCAGTTTGCCCGGTTAGGTTGTAAGATGGAGAAACCAACAATGCATTGCTATTATCCACACCTTGACCTTCTTTATCATCGTTAATTGCTACTAAACGACCGTCATTAGTGGGAAAGCCAAAACTTTGACCTGACAATGCAGAAGCAGTACCTGTTTTCCAAGAAGTAGTTGAGGGTGGCACAAGTGACCATCCCGTTGGCAAATCAGTTCCTGTTGTGGAATTGAAATCTTCGCTAAACAATGTTGTTTGAGCCTGTAGTCCGCCCGTAATTAATAATCCGAGCGATAGACTTAGTAATGTTTTTTTCATTATTATGTGTTTTTAAATTCGAGATAAAGTTAATCAGAATGTTTTGAATTTTCCAATTTTATTTTTCAAAAGCTGTTTTTTCTAAAAAATAATATCAATTTTGCATTACTGTTTAAACATAAATAAACGATGTTCAATTACGAAGAGACCATGGAATTCCTTAACAATCAGCTACCTATGTTTTCCAAAAGTGGGCAATCCGCTTTCAAAAAAGGTTTGGAAAACATTACTGCCTTATGCAAGGCTTTAGGTAACCCACAAAATGAATTTCCGTCCGTACACATCGCTGGAACGAATGGGAAAGGGAGTACAAGCCATTTGATGTCGGCAGCTTTTCAACAAAATGGTTATAAAACAGGATTATACACTTCCCCACATCTCATCGACATTAGAGAACGCATCCGAATCAATGGTATTCCCGTTGAAAAAGAATTCGTAATTCAATTTATCGAAGAAAATAAATCTTTGATTGCCGCAATCCAACCTTCTTATTTTGAATTGAATGTTGCTATGGCATTTTCCGCTTTTGCAAAAGAAAAAGTAGATATTGCCGTTATAGAAACCGGACTTGGCGGTCGTTTGGACAGTACCAATATCATTATGCCCATACTTTCAATCATTACGAATATCGGCTTGGACCATACGGAGATTTTGGGCGATACCCTGGAAAAGATAGCCATCGAAAAAGCGGGCATCATCAAAGAAAAAATACCGGTATTGATTGGTGAAACACAAACTGAAACAGAAAAAGTATTTATCGAAAAAGCATTTATCCATCATGCTCCTATTTATTTTTCAGAACATTTTTGGGCATTGATCCCAGCTGGAAGTAACCAGCATTTTCAATCATTCAAAGCAGTGGAGTCCAAAAGCAAAAGTATCTTGCCCATCAAATCCGACTTGCTGGGCAGTTTTCAAAAACACAACATAACAACAGCTTTAGCAGCTACACAAATCCTAAATGAATCGGGTTGGGATCTGCCACCGGAAACTGTATTGAAAAGTTTTGAACAAGTAAAAAAAACAACAGGTTTATCAGGAAGGTGGGATTGGATACAAACAAGCCCTAACATCATTTTGGATGTGGCGCACAATGCTGCCGGCATCCAATATTTAATGGAAAACCTGAAAAATACGGAATTGCCAAGGGGGGGTAAACTTCATATGGTCGTTGGTTTTGTAAAAGACAAAGACATCCATTCCGCTTTGCAACTTTTCCCCAAAGATGCAATTTATTATTTTACACAAGCAAAAATACCAAGGGCTTTACCTGCAAATGAATTATGGGAAAAAGCATTAGTATTAAACCTTACAGGAACTGCCTATCCAACAGTGGAAATAGCCTTAAATAATGCAATAAAGAAACTCAAAAAAAATGACACCTTATTGATTACAGGTAGTTTTTTTATAGTTGGTGAAGCACTAGCAGAACTGACTTCTTTAAAACAAACCTCTTAACGATGGTTCTTCAAAATCACGAAGTCAGGATAAAATTTCTAGAACTTTATCCTTGGACTTAGTCTATTCTCTTTACACCTACGTATAAAACAGTTATTTTACAGGAACCAGTTTACCATACCACTGCTTGATGCGCATAAAAAAGCTTTGTGAGTAAAAGAAAGTACACATCTCCCACCCATTTGTGCCTTTGTGTCGTTGTGATAAAAAATCACAGAACACGCATATGTGCCCCTTTCTACATTATAGCTTCATAGCTTCAAAATCCGTAAATCATAAATAATGCACCTTCAGGAAAGATTTGTTTTTACAATACATTACCGCTATTGCAACTAAACCGTTTCCAACTTTTTCCCCGTTAAAAGATATTGCATTTGCAAAGATAAAAATAGCAATTGGATTTTGGAATTTGAATTCCGTTCAATATGAAAGACTGTTTTGGAGATAGCTTCTGTCATGTTTTGATAAATGGAGCTGTCTAATTTTTTTTGCGCTAATTTTTTGACGAAATCCAATTCATCATCCAAAAGTGCAGGTTGATATTGTTGAATCATGGTCATCCTCAATGCATGAGCCAAAATTTGCTGCACATAAATCAACAAGTTCTTTTGTTGTTCCCTGCCTTCTTTGGCTCTCTCTTCGACCCATTCATTGGTCATCTTGCTGCTTTTTGTAAAAATGCCATTGAACCAGGAACGCATCGCGGGAAATAGATCATTTCCTGCAAATTGGAGCAAGGACAAAGCAGCCGCATAATTATTTTCCGCCAAATGTGCTATCTGCATTGCCCGTCGCGGTTCTATATTTAGGCGATTTTGTAATGCTTCGGCAATTTCAAGAGTGGATAAGGGTGCCAGTTGCAGCAATTGAACTCTTGAAAGTATGGTTTTCAATACGGATTCAACGCTTTCGGCAACCATTAATATGAGCGTATTGGCTGGTGGTTCTTCAATAAGCTTTAAAAGGATGTTGCCTTCTTTGCCCAGAAATTCAGGTCGCCAAATAAGCTGGACTTTTTGTCCGCCTTCAAAAGCGGTCATGTTCAAACGATCGATGATCTCCCGGCATTCCTCCGCGGAAATATTCCCTTGTTTATTTTCTGCATTGATGAATTGCAACCAATCAAAAGTACTTTTATAAGGTGTTTGCTGCACAAATTCCCTGAACTCGGTCAAGAAATAATTGCTGGATGCTTTTGTCCCGGGTTTTGGCGAAATTGTGGGAAAGGAAAGGTGCAAATCCGGATGTGCCAACTTGTGGACTTTAATACAGGAACTACAATTGCCGCAGGAATCATTTTCTTGTTTGTTTTCACAAAAAAGGTATTGAATAAAGGATAAGGCAATCGGTAATCCGCCCACGCCTTCCTTTCCTAAAAGCATTATGGCATGAGGCATCCGTCCGGAATTGTATAAAGTAATCAAACCTTGGATTGCTTTTTTCTGACCAATAATTTCTTTGAACTGCATATGCAAATTTAAGCTTTTTAGTGATGTGCTTTCAATCAAAAACCGAGATCAAAAATCAATTTCTTTTAACCTCAAAAAATCTTTCCGTCCAATTGTATTGTAATATAACAAGCCTTTAAAATTATTTTTATAAGCTACAATCGTGGATAGTATAACTGTGATGGCAAGCCATATACCTACAAAAAGTGGCGATTTCAAATAAGCATTTAGAATCAACCCACCAAAAAATAGGACCGAGGTAATTTTGGATACCCTTCGTCCTTTGGCCCTGTAATTTGAACTTAAAATAAGCTCTAGGTCTTCGTTTGGTTGTATTTCAAAATGAAATTCCCTTGAAGCATACCATCCTATTTTAGCTTGTAGGCAATGCTTTCCCGGTTTTATTTTTATGGCCCTATTTTCTTTTTCTGCTAATGAAAACAAGTATTGCTTATCTAAAAAAAATGTGGTTTTTTCTAAACTAATCCGGGAATTTAAATTTTGGATGACTGAAATAGTACTCATCTATCACATTTTAATTAATAAATCCTTTAATGCCATAATATTCAAAATTTCTTGTTCGCCGGACTCCATATCCTTCAATTTGATTGTTTTATTTTTTAATTCTTCTTCGCCAATAAAAGCCACGAAAGGGATATTCCGTTTGTTTGCATATTTAAGCTGCTTGTCTATTTTCCCCTTATCCATGTAATATTCAACGGCAATTCCGTTTTCCCGCAATAGTTTTAAATAACCAAAGATATCCTTTAGGCTTTCTGGAATGAGGTTCAGGAAAATTAATTTTGTGTTGGATTGCATGGTATCCGGAAAAATATCCAGTTCAGAAAGGACATCATAAATCCGGTCTATCCCAAAAGAGATCCCCACTCCTGAAAGATTTTTTAAGCCAAATAATCCCGTAAGGTCGTCGTACCTTCCTCCGCCACCGATACTGCCCATATTTACAGCTTTGGTAACCACTTCCGCAATAAAGCCAGTATAATAATTCAGTCCGCGAGCCAAAGTAAAATCAACTTCCACTTCACTTTCCCATTCTTGGTTGCTGAGATGTTCATGGTACTTCAGCGTTTCTTCCAGCTCCTCTAATCCTTGCTGCGCGGTTTCGCTTTCAGAAAGGAAAGATTTCATTTTTTCTATTTTTTCCTTTGTGTTCCCTTGGATATTCAAGTAATTGGAAATCATTTCAATTTGATTATCCGCCAAGCCCCGGGCACCTAATTCTTTAATGACGCCATCGAGCTGAATTTTATCAATCTTATCGATTGCAACAGTAATATCCGTCAATAATTCAACAGCTCCGCAACATTCCGCTAATCCCGAAAGGATCTTCCTGTTGTTGACCCTCAAAATAATTTCGGGAATATTCAAAAGATGGAAGCTTTCCCTGTAAATCGCCATGAGCTCTGCTTCATTAATCAGGGAATTACTGCCCACCACATCCGCATCACATTGCCAAAATTCCCTATAACGGCCCTTTTGAGGTCGGTCAGCACGCCAAACCGGCTGCATTTGATAACGCCGAAAAGGGAATGCAAGATCATTTTGATTCATTACCACAAATCTTGCAAAAGGGATAGTGAGATCATAGCGCAGTGCCCGTTCCGTAAGGTCTGGGTCGCTTTTTCCCTTGATTGCCTGTTCAAAAGCCGCCCTGATTTTTTCCTCTTTTTTGGGTTCGTTCAAACCATTGTTTAAAATTTTGAAAATCAGGCGATCGCCTTCTTCCCCATATTTTCCGGTCAGCGTTTGAAGATTTTCAAAAGCGGGCGTTTCAATGGGCTGATAGCCATATAATTCAAAAACAGACTGGATGATTTTTAAAATATAGTGCCTTTTATAAACTACATCCGGCGCAAAGTCACGGGTGCCTTGGGGTAATGTTGGTTTCATTTATCTTTTGTCATTTATCATAAGGAATATCTGGAATCCCTAAAAACTATATTGTTTCCTGAATTCAGCGCATACTCTTACTTTTCAAATAATTGCGTATTTTATATAAAGAAGCTTTAGTGCCTGTATTTTTCCACGATCCGCTCACAAGTCCTTTCAATCAAGTCATACACTTCCGCATATCCGTCCTCTTCCCCATACCATGGATCCGGTACGGAGCGATTGCTGCCGGGATAAAGTTCATTTAAAAACAAGGAAACCTTTTCTTCATTAAAATCCGTTCCGCTTATGTGCTTGATTGCTTCCAGCACATCTGCAGCCATGGCATATATTTTATCGAATCGTTGTAGGTCAGATTTTTCAAATTTCCGGGCGGTTTGCTTAGAAATGTCGATATTACTTTTCAAGCATGTTTTTTGCGAATATTCATGCGGCGCAGAACCTATATGATAAGATTCCGTTCCTGCTGAATCCACCTCCCAAGGCAAATAATTCCTTTGGATTAATGCATCCATAATACCTTCCGCAATGGGAGAACGGCAAATGTTGCCCAAACACACCATTAGAATTTTCATGGGGATTCCTGATTTTTTGAGTTGCAAAGCTACATTAAGAAAAGGAAACGAAAAACCGGATACTTTCAAATAATGTTTATGCAATATTGAAAACTATTTATACTATTTTGAGTTTACTCAACAATTCTCAAAAAAAATTTACAGAGGACACAATGTAGTTAGTCCATTAATTTGCTTATCAAAAATCTCTTTTCCTAAACATAAATACAAATATCTTCCCAAAGTACACAAAGCCTTTATGAACTTTGTGCATTCTTCGTGGACTTTGTGTTTTTTTTAAATTCGATATTTCTTTGAGTAGTTTGGACTATTAGATTTCACAAGATCCAAAAGAATATTTGTACTTTGAGACTCATTATTTTCGGGACATTATAGCTAATAGCCAAATTTCAAAAATGCAAATATTGTATTGTCCATTAATTCAAGTTGACATTATTCTTTCTCCTCCCTTTTGACGATCAATATCCAGTCATTTTCCAAAGGAAGATAACCATATTCATAGGTAAAAAAATAAACGCTTCCTTTTTGTGTTTGGTATTGATGCGTGAAATACTTGAAATTAAAACCTTCCAATACCAGTTTTTCTCTTAATACTTTCTTTGTTTCTTCCGCTTCGGGAAGCAAATTTTCTAATATCCGCCTGTTTTTCCGTAAAATGCTATTGACATTACGAACAAAATTCGTTTGATGACTATTTTGTTTATTATTGAAATTATTACGGCAAAAGTCGTCACAAAATTTTTTGTCAACCCGCCCCCTGAGTGGCTTTCCGCAAGACAAACAGGTTCTCGTTTCTGTTTCCATAAGGATTCTTTTTTGGATTTTATCCGTTTACAAACGCTTACAATCATTTACTTCCGCTCATAAACGGTTAAATACCGACTACCGTTTTTGTCCTACCCCATCTTTGCATCAGAAATCAAAACATTAATAACATTTAAAAACGAACAACGACAAAATTAAATTGATTCTAAAATTGATAAAAATTAAAAATCAAATATAAACAAAAATTTCAAGACACAAATCAAAGTTTCAAGACACCAATCAAAATTAAATTCACCGGTCACGGGTTACAAACAAAAAACCACGGATCACAAAACCACAGATTATGAACACTTTAAGAAACCGAGTACAGTTAGTAGGTCATTTAGGGATCGACCCAGAAGTGAAAACCATCCCCAGCGGAGTAAAGGTAGCCACCCTGCGCATCGCCACAAGGGATGCTTATTTCTCCAAAGGCGAATGGAAAGAAGATACCCAATGGCACAATATTGTTTTATGGGACAAATTAGCCGAAAATGCTGAAAAGCAATTGAAAAAAGGAGCGTATGTAATGCTTGAAGGCCGTTTGGAACACCGCAATTATGTGGATACAAAAGGAGAAACCCGATATTTTACAGAAGTGAAAGTGAGCAGTTATATGTTGTTGGATAAAAAGCAATCCTCCAAAACGGCAGAAAACGACCCAGAAGAGGAATTGGTAATGACAGAAGCCGAGGATTTGCCGTTCTAATGACAAATGAAAATTGACCTTAAAGAATGGAAAACAAGCTTTTCATTCTTTAAGGTTCAATTTTAAATCCCCTTAATGGAGAATTATAGTTGTAAATAGGGCTTGCTCAGAAACTTAAAAGCATTTGATGACTTTTCGCTCTTATATGCCATTTTTTTCTTAGGTTCGTCAACCGCAAAAACTATGGTCGGTTTCCCTATTTTCAATAATATTCCAATATAGGAATTTCTACTAAAAAAAACAGTTTACAACTCGCTGGCAGTGTGAGCATATAAACCTTTACGAGTAAAAGGAAATTAGACATTCCCTATCCATTATGCCTTTGTGTCGTTGTGAGAAAAGAATCATAAAGCCCATTTTTTAAATGACGATTGTGATGTCGTACTCCTAGAGTTCGATTAGACAATCGAGACGCTTAAAAAAATAAAGGCCGCGATTAATAAACCGTTGCCTTATTTCTATTTGCTTTTCTAGGGTTTAAAATTCTTTAACCCCCTGAACAGTCGTATATTTCATCGTATATTTCACACCCGGGTTCATGTATCTATAAGCGCTATGGCTCATTAATGCCGCTTCATGAAAACCACAAAGGATTAATTTTAATTTATTTGGGTAAGTATTGATGTCTCCAATCGCATAAATGCCGGGAATATTAGTAGAATAATCATCTGTATTCACTTCAATGGCACTTTTGTCAATGTTCAAACCAAAGTTTTCAATAGGCCCCAATTTTGGACTCAAACCAAATAAGGGGATTAAATAATCCGTCTCTACTACGGTTATTTCTTTTGTTTTACTATTTTCGAGCGATACTTTTTGCAAATGGCCATTCCCGGAAATTTCGGAAAGATTACTGTTCAAAATCAAATTGATTTTGCCCTCTTCAGCCAATTGCATGACTTTGTTTACGGAATCAGGTGCGCCCCTAAAGCTTTCACTCCTATGCACCAAAGTTACTTCTTCACAAATGTCAGCAAGATGGATTGTCCAGTCTAAGGCACTGTCGCCACCACCTGCAAGAATCATTTTTTTGCCACGGTAATACTCAGGTTCCAGAATCATGTAGTTGACGCCTTTGCCGTTTTCAAATTGCTCCAAGCCCTCAACCACGGGTTTCCGAGGTTCAAAGCAACCCAAGCCGCCAGCGATGACCACCACTTTAGAATGGATTTGAGTGCCCATATTCGTGGTCATCAAAAAATCAGCTTCCCCTCTTTTTTCCAAGGATTCGATGCGTTCGCCAAGTGTGAACGATGGATGGAAGGGCAAGATTTGCTCTTTTAAGTTATCGACTAATTCCTGCGCCAAAACAGAAGGGTAACCGGGAATGTCGTAAATTGGTTTCTTAGGATAAATTTCAGAAAGTTGACCACCAATTTGTGGTAAATAATCAATTAAATGGCAACGCATTTTTAAAAGTCCGGCTTCAAAAACAGCAAATAGACCTACCGGCCCGGCACCAATTATTGCAATATCAGTTTCAATCATTAATTTGTAATTTGAATGCAAAATTACGAAATTCCTTTATTAACAAGCTCAAATAGCATCTTATGAAACTATAAAAAGGCTTTATTGGGATTATTTTACAATAAAGCGACAAAAAAAGTGTAAAGTAATAAAATCCTTGGTTCAATCAACGATTTTTGCTTTACCTTTATTCAATATTTCTTTTCAGAAAAAAACTAATGCGAAAGACCATTTTTTTTCGCAATTTTGCAAAAAATACAAAAACAAAGATTCACTTATAAAATATTTCGGGAACCCCGACAAAAAATGGGATTATTCAACTTTTTAACACAAGAAATTGCCATCGATCTTGGCACGGCGAACACGCTTATCATACACAACGATCAAGTAGCGGTAGATGAACCTTCAATCGTAGCAAAGGACCGGACAACGAACAAAATCATCGCAGTAGGGAAAAAAGCGATGATGATGCACGAAAAAACGCACGATAATTTAAAAACAATCCGTCCATTAAGGGATGGCGTCATTGCTGATTTTGATGCTGCGGAAGGCATGCTTAGGGAAATGATCAAAATGGTTTATCCCAAAAAACCATTGTTCCCACCAAGCTGGAGGATGGTCATCTGCATCCCTTCAAGTATTACGGAAGTAGAAAAAAGAGCGGTTAGGGACAGTGCCGAACAAGCCGGTGCAAAGGAAGTATATATGATACACGAACCCATGGCTGCGGCTTTGGGGATTGGTATCGATGTAGAAGAACCTACGGGGAATATGATTATTGACATCGGGGGCGGCACAACCGGGATCTCCGTTATTTCACTTGCCGGGATTGTTTGCGATCAAAGTATCCGTGTGGCGGGGGACGAGTTTACCAATGACATTATGGAAGCGATGCGTCGTTACCACAGTTTGAATATTGGGGAAAGGACTGCAGAACAAATCAAAATCCATGTAGGTTCGGCATTGAAAGAACTGGATAACCCGCCTGACGACATCGCAGTTAATGGCAGGGATTTGGTAACCGGTATTCCCAAACAAATTTTAGTTTCTTATCAGGAAGTGGCGGAAGCATTGGATAAGTCCATTTTTAAAATTGAAGAAGCTATTTTGAAAGCTTTGGAAAGCACGCCACCGGAATTGGCATCCGACATTTATCGTCGCGGCTTGTGTTTAACCGGAGGTGGTGCATTGTTAAGGGGATTGGATCAAAGGATTGCGCACAAGATAAAATTACCGGTAAGAGTGGCAGAAGATCCACTTAGGGCGGTAGTTCGTGGAACAGGTATGTCCTTGAAAAACATTCACCGATTCACTTTCTTAATGAAATAATGAAACAGCTATCCCATTAATATTTGACCTTTTGTGCGTAATTTTTTCCTACTTATCCGTCGTTTCTGGAATCTGATCCTTTTTCTGATTTTGGAAATAGTATGTATCTCCATGATTGCCAAAAGCCGTAACCTGCAAGGCTTGGACATCGTGAGTTCTTCTAATGCCGTAGTTGGATTCTTTTATCAAAAACAAAACGATATTGTTTACTATTTCCAATTAAGGCGATTGAACCGGGAATTGTTGCTCGAAAATGCAAGACTGAACAACGAAGTGGCAAGTAAGCGTTACATAGATACTTTTAGTAACAGCATTGCCAAAATCCCGGTGCTCCCATTAAGGGACACTTCTGCGGTGGCACAACAAACACCCGATGCCCCGGACAGTTTAATCAAGAAAGTAGGAAAACCTGTAATTGTGCGTTATTCGGAATATAATTATATCCCGGCACGGGTATTGAAAAACTCGATAAGCAATGATAAGGTCAATTACATCACACTGAATAGAGGCTCAAAAGATGGCATTAAAAATGATATGGCAGTCGTTACGGGAAATGGTATTGTAGGTAGGATAGCAAATGTATCGGAAAATTACGCAACAGCAGTGTCCGTTTTAAGTGATCGTAAAGTAAGTGTCCGGTTAGGCGATGGCACTTCGGGGTTTATTTATTGGGTGCCGGGTAATCCTTCCATAGTCAATATGGATAGAATCCCAATTATGCAACCAGTGAAAAGGGGCGACAGCATCTTTTCTACCAGTGATTCTTATTTCCCTGTAAACATATTTATTGGCAGGGTTAGTAAAATCGACACAATGAAAGCCAGTAACAATAAGCGTTTGAGCATTAAGCTTTCCACTAATTTCCGGAATTTGCAATATGTGTATGTAGTAGATGATGGCATGGCTGCGGAACGCAAAAGCTTGGAACGAAAACAAATTTTGGAAGAAAAAAAATAAGGATATAAAAATGAGTATCTACCTACGCAATATTTTCCGGTTTTTAATATTAGTACTTATCCAAGTACTAATATTAAATAATATTCCTTTGCAAGGGTGGGCAAATCCGGGGATCCCAGCTTATACACCATATATTTATCCATTATTTTTGCTTTTGTTGCCGATTTCAACGCCGGTTTGGTTTCTTTTGATCTCCGGTTTTTTCTTAGGTGTCACCATGGACAGCTTTATGGATACCGGGGGCATTCATGCCATGGCATGCGTTTTATTGGCATTTACACGCACGAAAATACTGTCGGTTCTGTTGCCCAAACGACTGTCTGAATATAAAAGTGCCGCACCCAATATCAAAACAATGGGCTGGTCGCCTTTCCTGACCTATGCGGCTACTTTACTTCTGATGCACCACATCTTATTTTATGTCATTGAGATTTGGAGTTTCCAAAGTATGGGCTATCTTTTGTTTAAGATATTCGCTTCCTTAGTCACAAGCATGATCTTTGTTATCCTGTACGCCCTCCTGTTTTCCAAGTCGATTAACACGAATTATTACGAGTAAGGAATGCTCTCATTCCACGCCACAAGGACAGCAAGAAAAATAGCGCCTTCGCGGATCTTTGCGCCTCTGCGTGAGAAGCATCACTTATAAAAATAAAATTTCAGGACAAACATACAGTTGTCCTGAAATTTCATAAAAAAATTAATTGTTTATTTTTGCAGTTTAATACTCATCCTCATTGAAAAAGAAATCCTCCTGAGTAGGATAATCAGGCCAGATATCTTCTACGCCTTCATACATTTCGCCCTCATCTTCCAATTCCTGAAGATTCTCCACAACCTCTAAAGGCGCACCAGAGCGTATTGCATAGTCAATCAATTCATCTTTAGTTGCCGGCCAAGGCGCATCTTCCAGATGGGAAGCTAATTCAAGTGTCCAAAACATATTTTAATTATTAATTATTTGAATTATATTTTTGGCAAATGTAAGATTTCTCACCCAAAAAAAATCAATTTATAAAAAAGTATTTGTTATTTTCCCGTTTACCCTTCAAATGAAAACAAAAATTTCGCATTTTCCTCCTTATCTTTGGTCTTGCCATTCCAAATCTTGAACTCATTTTCCGATGCTATCAGCAAACAATCTTTCTAAAAAATACGGACAGCTTACTGTTTTAAAAAATGTTTCTTTGGAAATCAAGCAAGGTGCGTTTGTGGTCATTTCAGGGCCTTCCGGTGCCGGGAAAAGTACACTGTTGCATCTTCTTGGCGGGTTGGACATTCCCGATACGGGTGAAGTTTATTTGATGAAAGAGCAGTTATTCAAACTTTCACAGAAGAAACAATATCAATTCCGAAATAAAAATATCGGTTTTGTGTTTCAATTCCATCATTTATTGCCTGAATTTACAGCTTTGGAAAATGTATCGCTTCCGCTTTGGATAGGCGGCATTCCGGAAAAAGAAGCTCAGAAAAGCGCAATGGAAGTGTTGGAAATCGTAGGGTTGAAAGAACGGTTAAATCATAAACCCAGCGAACTTTCAGGTGGGGAACAACAAAGAGTAGCGATTGCAAGGGCAATTGTTGCCCGACCGGGAATCATTTTCGCCGATGAACCAACAGGGAATTTAGATACTGCAAATGCGCAATCCGTGCATGAATTATTTCTTGAATTAAGAAAACAATATAACCTGACTTTCGTCATCGTAACACATAATGAACAATTAGCGGCAATGTCCGATCGGACATTGGTAATGAAAGATGGTGAAATTATTGACGAAATAAGGAGGGCTTAAAAAATCGATTCAGCATGTTTATTGCGCCGCACTTACAAAATACCCCTTTGTTTGCTTCATTTTAATATTTTTATTATCTACCTGAACTTCATATAATTCATGAAAAGTGGAATCATTGGCTTCAAAACCAATAAAACATTGGTAGTGTTTTCCGCCTTTTTGAATCATAGGCCTTAAAATGGTTTCATCATTCCATTTGGGCAATGCCAAACTCGTATGGTTTACATTTTCTCCATATCCCAGGGACAGGTCAAAAATGCCATAACGGCTACTATCCGTGCTTTTTATCTTTACCGCAAAATAAAAATTATTCAATTTCTCTTCCTTGACCCGTTCAGCATAATTCGCCACGATTTCGCCAGGAGGCGGCGGAGTCCAATTTTCTTTTGCCATTTCCGGGTGCTGGCTATTACCTTTGGGATTGTTTACCGTTGTTTCATTACAGCTCCATAAACAAATGGTCAGGAATAATGGGAGAAATGGAATGCGCATTTTGAAATTAATTGAAGATTTAATGCAAAGAAAATTATTTTTACCGAAATTTACTAAAAAGACACAAAATGCAATTTCCTGACTATCTAAAACCAGGTGATTTGATTGGAATTGTTTGCCCATCAGGATACTTGCCCATTTCTAAAACAATTTTTGCAAAACAAACATTGGAAGCTTGGGGTTTTAAAGTCCTGACCGGAAAAACGGTGGGCAGCAGTCATGGTTATTTTTCAGAAAAAGATGAAATCCGTTTGCAGGATTTGCAAGCACAATTGGACAATCCGGAAATAAAGGCCATCATCATGGGTCGTGGCGGTTATGGGTTAAGCAGGATCATCGACGACCTTGACTTTACGAAATTCCTGGAACAGCCTAAATGGATCAATGGTTTCAGCGATATTACAGTATTGCACAGCCATCTCAATAACCATTTGAATATTGCAAGTTTACATGGACCAATGTGTGGGGCTTTTCAAGAACCAAACACTAAGTTGCCGCATCTGCTTTCTTTAAAACAAGCACTTTGTGGCGATTCGATCCGCTACCCCATTCCTATGGATGAACATAACAGGGCAGGGAAAGCAAATGGTGTTTTAGTAGGGGGGAATCTGGCAATTTTGGCACATTTAACAGGATCCGTTTCTCAATTAAAAACGAAAAACAAAATTTTGTTCATTGAAGATATCGGAGAGTATTTATACAACATCGACAGAATGCTGCTTAATTTAAAAAGAGCCGGTTTTCTGGATAACATTCTAGGTTTAATTTGTGGTGAATTTTCTGGAACGAAAGATACGGACCGGCCTTTTATGCAAAATATTTATGGCATCATTCTGGATAAAGTGAAGGAATTTAATATTCCGGTATGCTTTAATTTTCCTGCCGGGCATATCGACAATAATTTTACCTTATGTTTAGGTAAGGAATATGAATTGATCGTTGAAGAAAACGACCAGGTGCATTTGAATGAAATACCCAGTGTTCAAAATTAACAAATCCATTCAAAATGCAGAATAATAATAAGTTATATTTGCACGAATTAAACAAACAAATAAAATAATGAGAAAAATTCTTTTTCCTTTGGCCGCACTGGCTTTGATTTTCACTACATCTTGTCAGGATGCACCAAAAGCAGATCAAGTAAATGCAAATGAGGCAGTAGGAACGCCAGATGCTAATGCAGCAACGACGATGTCGCTTGATTTGGCAAAAAGCAATATTCATTGGATTGGTTCCAAACCTGTTGGCAGTCAACATACAGGAACAATAGCCATCACTAAAGGGGGACTTCTAAGTGATGAAGGTAAAATAGTAGGCGGATTTTTTATTATGGATATGAAAAGTATCCAACCAACCGATCAAAATGATGAAGATAATGGAAAATTAAAAGCACATCTTATGTCGCCCGATTTTTTGGATGCAGAAAAATTTCCTGAAGGCACTTTTGAAATCAGCGCCGTTGAACCTTTGTTAGATGCACAACATTTGGAAAACAAAGATGCTACGCATACCATAACTGGCAATTTAACATTGAAAGGCATCAAAAAGATTATTTCTTTTCCGGCTATAATCCAGCAAACTGCTGACCAAATTATTGCAGATGCTCATTTCAATTTCATCCGCACGGATTGGAATATCAATTATAACAGCGACGCAAGTATGAAAGACAAGTTCATAAATAAAGAAATCAATTTAAAAATTCATTTAGAAGCACATAAATAATTGCAATTTAAAAGTCATTATAATAGGGGTGGAATTATTTCCATCCCTATTATAATTCCAGTTTGAGAAGTCACTTGCCTTTTGAAAAACTTATGCTGCTCGTTCAACCTCTTGCTACCCTTTATACGGATGAAGTAAACGCTGGAACAAAACTGGAAACATCTATTATCCAAGGCGTACCGCCTAATTTTTGTTGTCTCATTTTGATTAAACTACGACCTAAAATGTCGATTAAAAGCCAAACTGGGAAACAATGTCATCAATTTTAATTTCGTTTCATTCCATCATGGTACGATTAAAAGAAATACTAGAGATCCCTCTCTTGTTGCCATCATTTAAGTTTCAATTCCATCATGGTACGATTAAAAGTCCACAGAGATGGCCAAAACCCGAATATTTCCGCCCAGTTTCAATTCCATCATGGTACGATTAAAAGGCTTGTTTACAGCGCCTGATTGGGTAGCGCAATACTTGTTTCAATTCCATCATGGTACGATTAAAAGAATCATGACAAAACAAGAAGCAATACAACAAGCGTAGTTTCAATTCCATCATGGTACGATTAAAAGCATTTGGAACAGATTTAAATACTTATTTTGGACAGAAGTTTCAATTCCATCATGGTACGATTAAAAGACTACAATATTACTTTTTCCTACTTTCTTTTTTTCCGTGTTTCAATTCCATCATGGTACGATTAAAAGCCAGATTGGTTTAAAGATAACGATGATCTTTATCCGGTTTCAATTCCATCATGGTACGATTAAAAGAGATGACATTAATTTTATAATAAGCCCTAATTTGTTAGTTTCAATTCCATCATGGTACGATTAAAAGGTATCGCAGATAAAAAGGGTTCACTTAATCAAGGTCTGTTTCAATTCCATCATGGTACGATTAAAAGGTTTATTAAAACTATTAACTTTTTAATCGTACCAGGTTTCAATTCCATCATGGTACGATTAAAAGTATAATACCAATTACGGCACTTGGCATGATCAAAATAGTTTCAATTCCATCATGGTACGATTAAAAGTGTTGAAACCCATTTCCAAAACTCCTCTTTTTTATGTTTCAATTCCATCATGGTACGATTAAAAGATGGATCGGTTTATAGTGGCGATTGTGCATGTTTAGTGTTTCAATTCCATCATGGTACGATTAAAAGTATCGGAAGTTATACCCAAATGCAAGATTGATCCTTGTTTCAATTCCATCATGGTACGATTAAAAGGCAATGATTAAGCTGAATTCGGCACCGTTGCGTAGTTTCAATTCCATCATGGTACGATTAAAAGAAAGCGGTTCGTTTCGCTATGTCCGTGAAATCGCAAGGTTTCAATTCCATCATGGTACGATTAAAAGTTGAGGTCGCTACCGAATCAAGAATATCCATAATAGTTTCAATTCCATCATGGTACGATTAAAAGGGATCAGGTAAAACCTACACCGCCTTATTGATAGCAGTTTCAATTCCATCATGGTACGCGATTAAAAGAAGTATTTGTATTCGGTTCTAATTTATCAGGAATCCAGTTTCAATTCCATCATGGTACGATTAAAAGTAATCTTCAATTTGCCTTCATTTAATAATAAGCGCAGTTTCAATTCCATCATGGTACGATTAAAAGAAGAGGCGGATTGGCAATAACGAGATATTCCCATTTTGTTTCAATTCCATCATGGTACGATTAAAAGGATTATGTTCTTTTAAAAACAAGCAAGCTGGACAAAGGTTTCAATTCCATCATGGTACGATTAAAAGTTCCTATGCCTCACTGATATTTGGGGATTACCTAAGTTTCAATTCCATCATGGTACGATTAAAAGATTTCTCCATTTTTTTTATTTTGATTGGTTATGTAAGTTTCAATTCCATCATGGTACGATTAAAAGTGAAACCACAACTATTGCAAATCTTGTAGCCGCAAAGTTTCAATTCCATCATGGTACGATTAAAAGCATAATCGATAATTTAAGTTTTAGCAATTTCAACCGGTTTCAATTCCATCATGGTACGATTAAAAGCCCAACCATGCCAAAAATCTATCTACTCCATTTCCGTTTCAATTCCATCATGGTACGATTAAAAGTATCGGAAGTTATACCCAAATGCAAGATTGATCCTTGTTTCAATTCCATCATGGTACGATTAAAAGAAAGCTAACCATTGACGGCTACAACCCCATTACAAAGTTTCAATTCCATCATGGTACGATTAAAAGTCTCTGACTTTCTCCCTCTTGCCATTTTCCCAAGAAGTTTCAATTCCATCATGGTACGATTAAAAGTAAAATCTATTTAGGCAAATTGGAAGCCATGACAAGTTTCAATTCCATCATGGTACGATTAAAAGAAAAACATATAAAGGGCGATATACTGTTTATGAAGAGTTTCAATTCCATCATGGTACTGATAATTTATCGGTATGATTTCATTATAACTAACACAATTTAATGTAATTTCAAATCGCATATTTTAGGTAAATTAAATACATTTTATTAATTTCCAGTAAAAATACAAGAAATCAATAACATTCCAAATAATTTTATCTTTATCATCCGTTCACAATTCGAAACTGTATTGTCGTGTCCTGCAAGCAGTTTACATTTCTTAAAAAATAAATTGGATTTACCTATAAACCAGTGCGATAAGCAGCATAGCAAGTTCATGCAATATCCTATGCTTTTATTATTCAATACACAGATTGGCTCTATAGTACAACAAAATTGGACGATTGTTTTAAATTTAGGTTTTCATTTTCAGGGGAATACTAAAGAATCAATCGGCTTACCTTTCAAACCTTGATTATACTCCTCAAGATGAGATTGCTCTAGTTCAGGGTGCCCGACACCAATGCCCAGGAACGCCCCCAAATTTAGAAAGTATCATTTAAAAGGATACACTGTTCCAATTTCTCCAATTCACCAGCTTTAATTCGCAATAAAAATCTTACTTTTACCCTTTAAAACAAACCAAATCCCCTTATATGGAATCCTTATTTTCTTCTTTTCCCAATTCCAGCTTATCGGAATGGAAGGAAAAGCTTTTTAAAGATTTGAAAGGTAACACTTTTGAAGATTTAAGCATTTGGGAAGATAATGGCATCAGGGTTGCTCCCTTTTATAACCAAGAAAATCAAACGGCCGAAAGCAATTTGATTTTCCGAAATCCTGATTGGGAAATTTGTACGCAGATCATAATAAAAAATGCCAAAGAAGCCAACAGGGAAGCTTTGGAAGCCCTCAATGGCGGTGTTTCGGGTTTGTTGTTTCAATTTGAGCAGGAAAATGAGTTTGATCTGCCCGCTTTGTTAAATGACATTCAGATCAAATTTATCTACACTTCATTTAAAATAAAAAAGAATGTCTCCGGCTTCATTTCAAAGTTTCAAGAGTATCTGGAAAAGGAAAATATAAACATTCAGGAAATAAACTATCATATTGATTTCGATCCGATTGCGGAATACCTGCAAACAGGAAATAAATCCCACTTTAATGATACGCAATTCATTGATTTCATCAAACCACAGGAAGGCATAAAAAACATCTCGGTAGATGCAACGATTTACCAAAATGCTGGTGGAAATGCAACGACGCAATTAGCATTGACATTAGCGCACCTGAATGAATATTTCCACCTTCTAGAACAAAAGGATGCCTTAAGTAATCCCTTTAAAATCAATATTAAAATTGCCATTGGTACAAGTTTTTTTGAAGAAATTGCAAAGATGCGTGCAGCAAGGATTTTATTAACCAATCTTGCCAAAGCATATAATATAAATATGGCCTTATTTATAACTGCAGAAAACAGTGATATTTATCGGGCTCACTTAGATATTTATAATAACATTCTGCGTGATAGTATTTCAGGCCTGGCAGCGGTAATGGGCGGTTGTGATGCGTTATTGATCCATGATTTCGATAAAAATATTCAACAAAGTTCTAAATTCAGCGAAAGGATGGCGAGAAACCAACAGTTGATTTTCAAAGAAGAAAGTTATTTGAATAAAGTTGCGGACATAGCTTCCGGCACTTATTATTTAGAAACCTTGACACAGCAATTCAGTGAAAAAGCCTGGTCTGAATTTAAAGTAATCGAAAAAAAAGGCGGTATTATCCCTTACTTTGAAAATGGGGATCTCCTCGAAGAACTCAAAACGCAAAAGCAAAAATTAATCGGGGAATACAAAGAAGGCAAACGAACGCTAATAGGTGTGAACAAACATATTAGTCCCACAGAAAAAACAAGAGATGCTCCGTCTTTTAACCAAGAAAAAAACGGTATTCAAAAATTGAACATCGCATCAGAAATTGCTATATGAACAGATTGGAATTATTCGTAAATTTACCAAATTGATAAAAAAATAAAAACATGGCACACTATCATCGTTTGGGGAAAATCCCACATAAAAGACATACGCAGTTCAGGAAACCAGATGGTGGATTGTATTCCGAACAGTTATTTAGTACAGAAGGCTTTTCTTCAAATTCTTCCTTATTATATCATATACAACCGCCTACAAAAATAATCAGGACAGAAAAGCCCATAGATATTGCACCAAAAGCGGCTGGTGATTTATTGCTGAAACATACAAGTTATCAGGGTTTTAAGGTAAAACCCGAAGATGATTTTTTAAAAAGCAAAAAAGTAGTCCTATTTAATGATGATGTCCAAATCGCTTTGGCAGCACCAAGAAAAGGCTTGACGGGAAATGTATTTTATAAAAATGCAGACAGTGACGAAGTCATTTTCATACATGAAGGTGAAGGTGTTTTAAAAACACAGTATGGGAAAATCCCTTTTGGTTTTGGCGATTACTTAGTGATTCCCCGAGGTTGCATTTTTCAGATTGAATTTAAAGATGAAAACAACCGATTGTTTATTGTTGATTCATTCAGCCCAATAAGATTTCCCAAAAGATACCTTAGTCAATATGGACAATTATTAGAAAATGCACCTTTTTGCGAACGAGACATACGCCAACCGCAAAATTTGGAGACGCACGATGAAGCAGGTGAGTTCTTGATTCAAGTAAAGAAAAAAGGATTGCTTTATCCAATTTGGTACGGCACGCATCCTTTTGATGTAATTGGCTGGGACGGCTGCGAATACCCTTACGCATTTAATATCCAGGATTTTGAACCAATTACCGGAAGAGTGCATCAACCACCGCCGGTCCACCAAACATTTGATGCACATAATTTCGTTATTTGCTCTTTTGTCCCAAGGTTATTCGATTATCACCCCTTATCTATACCTGCGCCTTATAACCACAGCAATATCGACAGCGACGAAGTTTTGTATTATGTAGCAGGTGATTTTATGAGCAGAAAACATGTTGATAAAGGTCAGATTACTTTACATCCGGCCGGAATCCCACATGGTCCACACCCCGGCGCAGTTGAAAAAAGTATTGGTGCTAAAGAAACAAACGAATTAGCGGTAATGGTAGATACTTTTCATCCATTAAAATTGACGCAGGAAGCGCTGGATATCGAAGACGAGAATTATGTCATGAGCTGGTCGGAATAATTATATTTTTTAAATAACAAAGAAAGATTTGGCAATTTATTTTGTCAAATCTTTTTTTATGGAAATAAATAATATAAAATTTGAATCTATAAAACAAAGTATTACTTTTACCCATGAGTAAATTCAAAAATTAATGCCAAAACTTTAATTTTATGGGTCAATATCGTTTACAAAACTCCAGTTGGCATAAGAAATATCCATTCTTGTCTTATTTGACGGTTTTCCTGATCGGTATCCTGTCCCATAAATCATTTTTCATTTCCATGAAAGAAACGGCATTATGGTCTTATTTTTTATTGTTTCTTGTCCTCGCCCTTATTTTTCATATTTTAAAAACGACAAAGCAACACCTAAACTTCAGTAGGTCTATATTTTTGTATTTATCCTTTTTTATGTTAGGCAGCATTTGCGATTTCCATAATGACATTCGGAATCAGGAGCAATGGTATGGACATCATCTTCAAAGAGCAGAAGTTTTAAAAATAAGAACTTCCGATTCACCTGAACGAAAAGAAAAAACAATTTTAATTCCCGCACAAGTTGAAGGTGTTTATATAAACGATTCGTTTCAACCAACCGGGGGATCAATTAAAGTGTACTTATATTTAAGCGATTCATTAAAAGAAATTCAAAGTGGGACCACATTAATCATTCCTAACCACCTTATAGAAATCAAAGGAAATGGCAATCCACATAGTTTCGACTATGCCGAATACCTCAAAAACAATAATTTATTCCATCAAGTATTTCTAAGTCAAGATGCAATTCTAGCTTTTCCAAAGAAAAATGACAATAGAAATAGCTTTGCGGCTAAATTGCGAACCAAATTGCAGGAAAGCATTCGGAATAATATTGCCGACAGCATAACAAGTTCCATGGTTGCCGCAACTTTACTCAATGATAGAAGTATGTTGGACGACGAACTGTGGCAAGCTTATTCCGTTACGGGAATTGCACATATTATCGCGATTTCAGGAATGCATGTGAGTATTTTATTTGGTGTTTTATTGTTTCTACTTCGTTGGATAAAAAGTAAAAAGCTGGAATGGATCAAATACTTTATTGCCATTCCACTAGTTTGGTTATATATCATCATCACAAATTATCCGCCTTCGGCTGTTCGTGCGGCGGTGATGTTTACATTGTTAGCCTGCAGTATAAAACTGAACCGAAGATCAGGAAGTATAAATATACTGATTGTTGCCGGATTCATTTTATTATTTTACAACACCAATTGGATTTATGATACCGGTGTACAGCTTTCATTCTCTGCAGTTTTGTCTATTTATATTTTTTATCAACCGATAAAAATGCTATGGCGCCCTACAAGCAAAATAATTGAATATTTATGGAATGTTGTTTCTGTGAGTTTAGCCGCGCAGGTATTGGTATTTCCCTTAGTCATTTATTATTTCCATCAATTCCCGGTGTGGGTTTTACTGGCAAATATCCCCGCAACTTTTTATAGCCTGCTTTTGATGATTGGCGCATTGGGCATTTTCGTTTTGGATGCGGTATCGATTCCTTGTCAATGGCTAGGCGAATTACTGACTTACATGACTGATTTATTCCATCTTGTCATCTATTTCTTTTCTGAAAATACGCCAAAAATCATGCAGCACTTCTATCTTTCCGAATTAGATTTCTGGATATTGATGATTGCCGTCCTATTTTTAAGTGCCTTTTTCCTGAAGAAGAAAACACTATTTTTATTTTCGGGCTTAGGGACAATTATTTTAATGGTTATCAACCTTACCATTCAAGATTTATATGCAGCAAAACAAAGAAAAATAATTGTTTACAACATCTCGGGAAACTCAGTAATAGATTATATAGAAGGCAAAAAGCATCGCTCAATTCAACAACCCGATCAAGTTATGAGTTCAAAAGATTATCAATTCAATTTATTTCCCGCTCATTTAGGTTTTAGGATGATGGACACTTTAAAAAAAGAAATCAGTAGCGATTTTTGGGAAATAAACAATAAGAAAATACTTTATTTATCGGCAAATAGCAGGCAAACAACAAACGATACTTTTCCTATTGATTATTTGATCCTGAATAAAGAATGTGTATTCAATCCTGAATTTTGGTATGAGGCATTCCGGCCTCAAAAAATAATTTTGGATGGCAGTTTTCCAAGATGGAAGGCAATGAAATGGAAAAACGACTTAACGGAAATGGATGTCCCTGTCCATTGGGTTCAGGAAGACGGAGCCTGGGTTTTTGAATAATTTTGGGTATGTGCGTTAGGAAGCTATTTATAAAATCAAGAAATTATCTGCGTCATTCAAAAAAGAAAAATGCGTTCTTATATTTATAAAATCTTTTTCAAGAAAGGTATGCGTCAATATTATTTCTTCATTTTCATTTCTGGCAATAATCTTCCCTAAAGGATCAATTATCGCACTATTCCCGTTGTGATAAATTTCATTTCCATCATGCCCTACCCTATTAATCCCTAATACAAAACATTGATTTTCAATTGCACGAGCCTGAAGCAAGATATCCCAAGCTGCAATTCTCTTTTCCGGCCAATTGGCAATATTAATTAATAAATCATAAGGTTCTTTTGTTTGTCTTGCCCAAACTGGAAATCTTAAATCATAACAAATTTGCAGATTAATCTTCCATCCATTTACAACAACTACCAGTCGTTTCTCTCCGGCAGTAAAATATTGATCTTCATTTGCCAAACTAAATAAATGTCGTTTATCATAGTGATAAAACTGACCATTGGGCAGCATCCAGATTAAACGATTATAAATTTTATTTCCCTCTATGATCATCACGCTCCCAGCAATAATTCTCTTGTTTTGCTTTGCAGTTTCTTTCAGCCAATTAATAATCAATCCATCCATCTCTTCTGCCAGATCGCGATTCATACTAAAGCCCGTTGCAAACATTTCGGGTAAGATGACAATATGAGCTTCTTTGATTTCTTTTACTTTCTCCGCTAAATAAGCCAGATTTTTTTCTTTGTTTTCCCAAGAAATATCAAACTGAATCAAGCTAATTGTAAGTGGCTTCATAATACTGCAATTTAAATAAAAAAAATCAGGCTTTAAATAAATAAAGCCTGATTTACTTTAAAGTATAATTATTAATCGTTTACTACCTCCGTAGAAGTTTTAGGGGCCGCTGCCAAAATTTCCTCGTTGGCATGATCTGCGTATTGTGCGAAATTTTTCACGAATAATCCGGCCAATTCCACGGCCTTTTTATCATAAGCTTCTTTGTCTGCCCATGTGTTTCTCGGATTCAATACATCAGTTGGAATATTGGGACAAGTGGAAGGCATCATCATTCCAAAAACAGGATGTGCTTCATATTCCACTTCATTCAATTCGCCTTTCATGGCAGCGGTAATCATGGAACGGGTATATTTCAAACTCATCCTTTTACCAACTCCATAAATTCCACCGCTCCATCCGGTATTGATCAACCATACATTTATGTTAGGATTTTTTTCTAATTTTTCACCTAGTAATTCTGCATATTTAGTTGGGTGCAATGGTAGGAACACTTTTCCAAAACATGCGGAGAATGTAGGTTGTGGTTCTGTAACGCCAACTTCTGTTCCTGCAACCTTCGCAGTGTAACCGCTGATGAAATGGTACATTGCTTGTCCTTTTGTCAATTTTGAAATTGGAGGCAAGATGCCGAAAGCATCACAAGTCAAAAAGAAAATATTGGTTGGTTCGCCACCATAAGATGGGTCTTTTGCATTATCAATATGAAAAACGGGATAGGCAGCACGCGTATTTTCCGTCTTTGACTTATTCGTGTAATCCACTTCGTTGGTACCTGCCTTGAAAACAATATTTTCAAGAATAGCACCAGATTTGATTGCATTAAAAATCTGAGGCTCTTTTTCTGCGCTTAAATCAATACATTTTGCATAACATCCGCCTTCAAAGTTGAATACGGAACCATCAGCCCAGCCATGTTCATCGTCACCAATCAATGCTCTTTCAGGATCGGCGCTTAAAGTTGTTTTTCCTGTCCCGCTCAATCCGAAAAATAAAGTCACATCGCCGTCTTTGCCTTCATTTGCCGAGCAGTGCATGGAAAGTACATGCTTATCATGTGGCAATACGAAATTCAAAACACCGAAAATACCTTTTTTCATTTCACCTGTATATTCAGAGCCCCCAATCAAAACCACTTTTTTAGTGAAGTTTACAATCGTGAAATTCCCTTGGCGCGTACCGTCAGTTGCCGGATCGGCCAGGAAGCTCGGAACTTGAATAATATGCCAGTCAGGAACCTGCGTTTTTATTTCGTCCTCAGTTGGACGGAGGAATAAATCATAACAAAATAAATTTGCCCAAGGCGCCTCGTTGATTACCCTTACATTCAATCTATATTTAGGATCAGCACAGGCATAAGAATCACGAACCCAAACTTCTTTATCAGAAAGATAAGCGCAAACTTTATCATATAGTTTATCAAAAGTTTCAGGTGCCATTGGGATATTAATATCCCCCCAATCCACGGAATGCTCTGTGATACTGTCCTTTACCGTAAACTTATCTTTTGGGGAACGGCCTGTAAATTTGCCGGTATCTACACATAAAGCACCGGTATCATTCAATTCACCTTGTCCTAACTCAAGTGATTTTGCCACTAATTCTTCTGGAGATAAATTCCAATGAGCTATGGCAACATTCAAACCCTCAGCTATTTTGGCTGTTGGGTTTTTTAAACCGTATTCTTGCATGATTGATTGTTTAAAAAATTAGAGTGCAAAATTAATAAAAAAATAATCCTTATTCAAAATATAAAAGTAAAGAAAATGATTAAGATCAATAAACAATTATCATTCAATTATTAATAGGTTTAATTGACTGAAAATTTTGATCCACTAGGTATATTAACGCTGTCATCGCAAATGCGCCTAATTTCAATTCCCTTTGACTAATCGCTTCAAAAACATCATTATCACTATGGTGCAAATCAAAATATCTTTGGGAATCAGGCAACAAGCCTGCTCCTGGAATTCCCCGCTTAACTAAAGGACTGATATCAACCCCACTGTCTTCTTGTTCAAAATCATAAACACCATAAGGCAAGAATAAGTTTTTCCAGCTTTTTACAACTAATTTTAAGGAATCTTTCATTTCCAAACCAAAACCTCTTGGCGAAAACCCGCCTGCATCACTTTCTAAGGCAAAAATATGTTTTTCATTGTGACTCATCGCCGAATCATTGTATGCCAGGCCGCCTTTCATGCCGTTTTCTTCGTTCATAAAACAAACGATGCGAAGCGTATGTTTTAATGGAATTTTCATCCTACTGAAGGTGCGCAGCACCTCAATGGACTGCACAATCCCCGCACCATCATCATGTGCACCTTCGCCCACATCCCATGAATCCAAATGACCGCCAACAACCATGTATTCATTGGGCTTTTCCATTCCTCGGTATTCGGCAATCACATTATAAGAGAGAACAGGTTGTTCAAATTTACAATTAGAGATCAATGTTGCGTTGGGTTGTTTATTTCGGCAGATTTCAGCCAATCTATCCGCCGATAAATTACCGATTGCAACTGCAGGAATATGCTGCACGCCATCGTCATAATGAGAAGACCCTGCATGTGGTTGGTCGTCCGGCCCGGTACTTACGGAACGGATAATGACGGCCGCCGCATTTTTCCTAGTAGCTTCATTCACCGCTTTCCAACGGTAAATGACGGCATCACCGTAACCTTCAAAAGTATTGATGATATCTTGCCTGAAATGATAATCAAAGAAAATGATTTTCCCTTTCACTTGCATTTCTGTCATTTCTGCAAAAGCTTCCAAATCAGGTACCCGGACGATTTGTGCATTCAAAGCTTTGCCACCTGTTCCTTCGGTATTGCCCAAAGAGAGCAAAGGAATGTTTTCAAAATCATTTCCATTGAAAGAAATTTTCAGGCTTTCCGTTCCCCTAACCCATTTTGGCACAAGAGCCGGTTGTAACCAAACGGAATCCGCACCGGCATTTTCCAAAGTTTTTTTTGCCCAGGTCACGGCTTTTGCAGCCGCTTCTGTTCCGCTCAGCCGATGCCCAATTGTTTTGGTCAATACACGCAAATCTTCATAACAATTTCCGCGCAACATTATCTCATCTGAAAATGATTTTAAAGTGATGGAATCTTGTTTTTGTGCAAAAGATACAGTAACAAAAAGAAATGGAAAGAATAAAAGTATTTTTTTCATGTTGTAAAAGTAAGAAAAAGGCGAATTAAATCGAATATTCGTAAGTTTGATTTTTTAACTATGCAGATGTAATAATGTCAAGCTTATGTTTTTTTATAAAAGCAATGAACATCGAGCGTCCCTTCAACACAAAGAAACCTGCAATTTTTGCAGGTTTCTTTTATTAATAATTCTATTACAGTATATTGTCCGGTATCGAATCTCCTGGAATAATTTGTGCTAAGATTTTCTTCTTACCTTCTGGTGCTGAGACTTCTTCAATTTTCACCTTGGTAGTTCCTCGGGTCACAAATTTAAGTTCCTTTGCGGCTCTGTTAGTCAGATCAATCATCCTGCCGGGATGTCCCATTCGGTCATTGATCTTTACATATATGAACCTCCCGTTTGCCATATTCGTAACCTTTACGAAAGTGCCTAATTTAAAGTAATTACTGGCAGCGGTAAACTTCTCATTTGAAAAAACTTCTCCAGTTGCTGTTTTACGGCCTACAAATTTAGGATGGTAAAAACTGGCTATCCCTGTTTTATGGACTGTTTTAGTTTCTGGTACAACTTCCGTTTTTTGTACTACCACATCGTGTGGTTGCGGTTGTAGCGGCATTGTAAAAGAAAGCATTGACCAAATTATTAATCCAAATCCCATTACACATATCTTTTGGTAAGTAGCAAAGATAACACTTATTCTGAAAATTCACATAGGAACTATGTTAAAATTTATTCGGCTGTTTTCTTGCTTTCGTAAACTTAGGGTTTTCCCTGCCAAAATCTTTCTTCTCAAAATTTCCGCTCTTACGATAGCCACTGTCACGGCCACCGCCACTTCTTGAGCTACCGAAATCTTTCCTGAAACCGCCTGGCTTTCTGTCTGCTTCCTCTACCCGCACCTTGCGGTCGTTGAACCTTCTTTGGCTTAATGCGCTGGAAACAAATTCGTAAGAATCACCTGGGATATTGAAAAAACTGCTCAATTCCGTCACAGTAATGCGACTGATGGATTTGGCATCCAAATCCGTCATGTCTTCCACAAACTTGATTAGTTTATCTTCTGTAAGCCCGTCTTTTTTACCAATATTAATGAATATGCGAACGGATTCTCCCCTTACCTTCGGTCCTGATGCATTCCTATTGTCAAAACTTGCGTTCAAATCCGGTGCACTTGAATAATCCGCAATGGAATCTTTTAATTGCAACCATAAAAGGCGATCAATCAATTCATCTTTTTCCATGGCTTCAAAGCGCTCGTGGATACTGCTTTTATAAAATTCCGCAAAACCGCTTTCTGGTTCAGCCTGTTCTATTTTGTCCAGGAAATTAAATAATCTTTTGCGCACTACTTCGCTGCCATCAGGAATGTCTTTCTTATGGAATTTCGTTTTTGCAATCCTTTCCACCTGACGGATCCTGCCAATTTCACGATTAGTGACCAATGACATACAAATACCGGTCTTGCCAGCACGGGCAGTCCTACCACTTCTGTGTGTGTATATCTCAGGATCTTCCGGAAGTTCATAATTGATGATGTGCGTAATGTCATTTACATCAATTCCTCTTGCAGCAACATCCGTTGCCACCAAAACTTGTAATTGTTTGCGTTTGAAACGATCCATCACTTTAGTCCTCATTTTTTGATCCATATCACCGTGGATGGGACTTACCTGATAACCTTCGCGCATTAGTTTTTCGGAAATATCTTGTGCGTCTTGTTTGGTCCTCGTAAAAATGATGCCATAAATATCCGGTGCAAAATCAATCAACCTTTTTAAGGCTTCATATCTAAGGTGTGCACTGGTAACATAATATTGGTGCTCGATATTTTCGTTTCCTACATTTTCTTTTGCAACTGAAACTTCTATAGGATTGTTCATGTACCTTTTAGAAATCCTGCGCACATCATTATTCATCGTTGCGGAAAACAACCAGGTAGAATCCCTGACTGGCGAGTTTTTCAAGATAAAGTCGATGTCGTCCCTGAATCCCATGTTCAGCATTTCATCCGCTTCATCCAGGACAAGTATCCTCACCTTTTCCAAATCTATGGCTTTCCTTTCCAACAAATCGATCAGCCTTCCCGGAGTGGCAACAACAACTTGCACATTTCCTTGTCTCAATTCCCTGATTTGGGTGCCTATTGGCGTTCCGCCATACACTGCAATGCTGTGTATGCCTTTCATGAATTTACTGTACTTCACAAATTCGGCTTGAATTTGCATACACAACTCCCTTGTAGGGCTTAAAACCAATGCCTGAACGGAATGTTCATCGAGGTCAATTTTATGTAAAAGAGGCAAACCAAATGCGGCAGTTTTTCCGGTTCCGGTTTGCGCTAATCCAATAATATCAGTAGTTTCTTGAACTAAAAGCGGTATTGCTTTTTGTTGAATGGGGCTGGCTTCTGTGAAACCTAATGCTTGCACGGCTTGTACAAGTTCTTCTTTTAATCCAAATTCACTGAATGTAACTATACTTTTCGTATTATCCATTTTTATTTTTAAAATAAGCTGCAAAGGTACGGATATATTATGAGAAATGGTGGAATGTAAAAAACAATATAAGAAGATTTTTATTAATTATGCAATGATGGAAATCAATTGCCGTAGTTCTATCGCCTTTTCTTCTTCTTTGTTATAATCATAAGTAATTGCCAGCTCTTCCAACATTTGAATGATAACTTGCTTGTTTGTCATGGGTTGCATGTAATCCTGATTACCGTCTGCATTTATTTTTTTTAAATAAACATCGACATCCGACTGTGTATAAACCAAGCCATTTAAAGGGTCGATATAAAATTGGACATTTTGAATGGGCTCATTGTCGGAGGAAAAAAAATTAAACAAGCTGTCGAAATAACCAACAACAAATTGCCTGGGCAAATTAACCGCAAAAATAGGCACATCCAAAGCTTCACATAAAGAGAGTATGACGATTCCAATGGAATAAACATTCCCTTTTTTGTTTTCCAACAGCTGGTTTACGAAAAACAAATCTGCGTTCCGTTCCGTAAGTTCGTGCCCTTTAAATTTATAATAACTATAAAGGATGCTGTTGATGACATTGATTTGCTCTAAGGGTGCAAGAAAATTATTCAGTTCCAACCAGATATTCCGCTTTATTTGTTCGAATAATGCAAGAGCGGCTGCAATATCCAAATTCGGATAATGATATTGGGCAACCAATAAAGCACCTTTCAACAAAGATGGGTTTTTCTCTTTGGACCATTCCAAAAAAGCATCTTGTAACTTTGTAAACAATGCACGATGGATAAGTATTTCAATTCTGAATTGTACCGCTTCGTCTTCCGTAATTTCCCATAAATGCTCTAAGTTAGGAATGATCTCTGTTCCATAATTCAACAATTGATGGGCAACCGTGTCAAAAACTTCCTGATCCGGGTCATCCACTAAATGTAATAGGGCTTTTATTTTCTTGTTCATTCGCATAGTTCCACAACAATTAGGATAAAGATAAGAAAAAAACATTTTGATTGAAATGTTTTTGTGAATTTTTAAGTAGAAAATGAAAATAATGCCCTACTTCTTTCATACTTGTAAAAGACAATTTGAAAATCGAAGCTAAAAATATAATTTTGCTCAGGATTTCTAAAAATAATTTTTATTAAATCCATTGACAAAAAAATGAACGCCAAAAATGGAAATGAGTCCTGAACGCTTCTTTGAACTGTTTTTAAAAGAATTAGAACAACGAGAAGAAATGCACAACTACTATAAATTTTTAGGAGATGCCAAATCTTTTCATTTTCGTAAAAATTATTTTTTGGAACGCCTGCGTTATATAGCAAAGAATGTAAATGACGCCTCAAAGATCGTATGGGATTGTGGTTGCGGTTACGGAACAACAGCATTATTTTTGGCGATGAATGGAATTAAAATGTATGGCACCACTTTGGAATTTTATTTTGAAACGGTACAAAAACGCTTTTCATACTGGAGCCAATTTGGCGATCCTTCTTTATTTTCTTGCTCCTACGAAAATCTATTCGACAACCCGCCACCTCCACAATCTTATGATATTATTATTGTTCAGGACACGCTTCATCATTTAGAACCGATTGGGGATGCCCTGCAGATTTTTAAAACAAGTTTAAAACCCGAAGGCAAAATAATCGCCATTGAAGAAAACGGCAACAATGTCATCCAAACCGCGAAATTATATAAATACCGTGGTAGTAAAAGGATTATCAAACAATGGGATGAAAAGCTAAAAAAAGACATCCTGATTGGGAATGAAAATATCCGGAGCCTTAAGGAATGGAATAATTTATTCACTGGCAACGGTTTCAAAATCAACGAAGACAAAATACAATATGTCCGGTTTTATCTTCCATATAAATATAAAAATGACAATGCTGAGGAATTATTAAATAAAGAAAGGGCATTGCAAAAAAACAGTCATTATCGAAAAGAGTACTTATTTTTCGGCTTGAATTTTATTGCAACAAAAGAAAAATAAAGCTCCTTCTCTATTTCTTTTATTTAAAAGGTTTGCAATTCCGACCTAAAAATTTAATTTTGCGGTTCTTTACACCCGTTTACCTATTTTTAATAAATAATCTTACATGGACTTTCAACTTTCCGAAGAACAATTAGCTGTTCAAAAAGCAGCGCGCGATTTTGCACAAACTGAGCTTTTGCCCGGCGTAATCGAAAGGGACGAACATCAAAAATTTCCTACGGAACAAATCAAAAAACTAGGGGAATTAGGGTTTTTAGGGATGATGGTGGATCCTAAATATGGTGGTTCCGGGATGGATGCCGTTTCTTATGTGTTGGCAATGGAGGAGATTTCCAAGGTGGATGCTTCGGCTTCTGTGGTGATGAGTGTAAACAATTCTTTGGTTTGCTGGGGTTTGGAAACTTACGGGACGGAAGAACAAAAACAAAAATATTTAGTACCGCTTGCAACCGGTGAAAAAATAGGCGCCTTTTTATTGAGCGAACCGGAAGCTGGCTCCGATGCTACTTCACAACATACCACTGCCGAAGACAAAGGAGATCATTATGTGGTAAACGGCATTAAAAACTGGATTACGAACGGTAATTCCGCATCCACTTATTTAGTGATTGCACAAACGGACCCTGCCAAAAAACACAAAGGGATCAATGCCTTGATTGTTGATAAAAACACTCCTGGGATTACCGTGGGCGCAAAAGAAAATAAAATGGGTATCCGCGGTAGTGATACACACAGCATTTCTTTTCAGGATGTCATTGTACCTAAAGAAAACAGGATTGGCGAAGATGGGTTTGGATTTTCATTTGCAATGAAAACTTTAGCTGGGGGAAGAATCGGCATTGCTTCCCAGGCATTGGGTATTGCAAGTGGTGCATTGGAATTGGCAATTAAATATTCCAAGGAACGCAAAGCATTCGGCACGGAAATCATGAACCACCAAGCTATCGCTTTCAAATTGGCAGACATGGCAACTAAAGTGGAAATCGCAAGATTATTGTGTTTGAAAGCTGCAACCTTGAAAGATGAAGGAAAAGATTATACAATTGCAGGTTCCATGGCTAAATTATATGCTGCGGATATGGCACAAAGTGTGACCAGCGAAGCGGTTCAGATACATGGTGGATATGGTTATGTAAAAGAATTCCATGTGGAACGCTTGATGCGCGACGCAAAAATCACACAGATTTATGAAGGTACGAGCGAAGTTCAAAAAATTGTAATCAGCAGAAGTATTTTGAAATAAGACTTTATTTCTATAATTTTTATCGGGTTTATTTAATAGATTTTTTATATTAAATAAACCCGATTCTTTTACGTAAAACACAAACTCATGAAGCGTATGAAGTTAAAGATTTTGTTCTAACCATTTATCTCAATCGTGATGAAATGCCAAAACCGGTACATTGCTGCCTTGTGCCAAGATTTTAGTCCGGCTTTTATGAAATAAGTTTTCTAAAAATCCATATTTTTTGGGGACAACAACCAACCAATCCACTTGTTTCTCTTGAATATATTCATTTATGCCTTCCACCATATTTTCATTGACAATGGAATGATAAGTAGGTTGCAGTGCTTGTAGTTTTTGCTCCAATAACGCAGGGATTTCTGTAATGCTGTTTTGGTTTTCAACATGGACGATGAACAATCTTGCTTTTAATCGCTCAACCCAATCAATCACTTTTTCAAAAGGCGTACTTTCTGATATTTGTTCGTAGTCCGCAGCGAAACAAATATTCCTGATAGGTTTCCATATAATGTCTGATGCAACTGCCAATACCGGTATCGTCAATGTCCGCAAGGCTTTCACTGCCGCACTACCCCAAAGGAAAGATCCGGAACCAGTCCCCGAGGTTCCCATCACAATCATCAAGGGTGACTTTGCTTCCACGACCTCAACCAAGCAATCGATAATTTCACCAGGAAGTATCCGGGAAGTTATTTTCAAGGTGGGAAATGCCGCTTGCACCCTTTTTAATTCTGCTTGCATACTTGTTTCTGCAATATTCTGGATTTCTTCTACATTCAACAATGGGACAGGGCTATCCGTATAAGCAAATGGAATCACATAAGCATGGATGATTTCCAACTCCACTTCCAGGTACTTTGCTAATTCGGCCGCATATATTACGGCATTTTGAGCAATTGGAGAATAATCGGTTGCAAAAACAATAGGCGTCATTAGATTTATATTTTGGTGGGGATTAAGTTTTAAAAGTGGAAAAATACAAATAATTTCGCAATACACAACATTTGGGACAAATAATAATATCCCCTAAAATAGCAGACAATCATTTACCTTTGTGACACTTTTGCAGCACGCTGCATACCCAACATTCATTAACTATGGCAATATTAGGCAGCATTATTTCAAGATCCCTTAGATTAAGAAAACAGTTTAAAATAAAAGAAGCTAAACCTCAGGTATATCAACAACGGACACTTCGCTATCTATTGGAAAAGGCACAATATACGGATTTTGGAAAAAAATATGCTTTCGACAAAATCCTTTCACAGTCCGTGGATTTGGAACAGGAGTTTAAAAAAAATGTGCCGCTGCATAATTACAATAGCATGTTTGAGCAATGGTGGCATCGCTGCCTTGCAGGGGAAGAAAATGTGACATGGCCCGGGAAGGTGAAATATTTCGCATTGAGTTCTGGCACTTCGGAATCTGCCAGTAAATATATCCCGGTAACAAAAGACATGATTAAATCTACCAAAAAAGTTGGGTTTAAACAGTTTTTCAGCATGACAAATTTCAATATCCCAACCAAACTTTTCCAAAAAGGGATACTCATGCTTGGCGGTTCCACGGCTTTATCAGAAAGAGGCGATCATTATGAAGGTGACATGAGTGGGATCAGCGCTAAAAATATGCCCCGCATTTTATCTAATTTTCTATACAAACCAGGTCAAAAAATTTCCAAAAGCCCTAATTGGGAAGACAGGATAAAATTGATCGTTGAAAATGCACCAAAATGGGATGTAGGTACTTTGGCCGGCGTTCCTGCCTGGGCTCAAATTGTTTTGGAAAAAATAATCGCGACTTACAATCTGAAAAACATACATGAAATATGGCCTAATTTAACGGTTTATATTCATGGCGGCGTTTCGTTTGAACCTTACAGGGAAAATTTCAAAAGATTATTGGGAAAACCTTTGATCTATATCGAAACTTATATGGCTTCCGAAGGTTCATTTGGATTTCAGGCACGTCCGGATGCCAAAGGCATAAAGCTGGTGGTGAATGTGGATATTTTTTATGAATTTGTACCTTTCAACAGCGAAAACTTTGATGACAATGGAGACCTCCTGCCAAATGCGGAAACTCATTTTATCCATCAGGTAGAGGAAGGCGTGGATTATGCACTTTTATTGACTACCTGCGCTGGAGCATGGCGTTATTTAATTGGTGATGTAGTTAAATTCACGAACAAAAATGAACATGAGATTACAATCGTTGGCAGGACAAAACAATTTTTAAGTCTTTGTGGAGAGCACACTTCGGTTGATAATTTAAACAAGGCGATTGATTCGGTCAATAAAAAATTGGATGTTCAAATAAAAGAATTTTGTGTTGCGGGACTTCCCTATGATAATTTATTTGCACATTATTGGTATATCGGTTGTGATGATCCAATTGACGAAACGGAAGTAAAAACAATTATTGACAATTGTCTATGTGAAATAAATGATGATTATGCCGTTGAACGGACTTCTGCCTTAAAAGAGGTTTTCGTGAAAATATTACCCACGGATGTTTTTATTAATTATTTGAAACATGTCGGCAAATATGGCGCCATGAATAAGTTTCCGCGTGTGATGAAAGGAAAACAATTGGAAGATTGGAAATCTTTTCTGGAAAAGAAGGATAAATAACAGGATTTTTATAATTAAAATCATTGTTTTTAAAGAAGCGCTTTAATTATCAAACTGAAAATCCGTAAGTTTGCTTTGAAATATTCGAAATATGACAACTCCTTTTGATCGCTTAAAGAATTTTATTGAATATAAAGCTTTTGGGGTGTGTAGTTTTATCGGTGAAAAAATGGGTATTGCCTCTTCCCGGATCAGGCTTTGGTTTATTTATATTTCTTTTTTGACATTAGGTTCACCGATTATAATCTATATGATTCTGGCTTTTTGGCTAAATATGAAAAAATATGTTTGGTTGCATCGGCGGAACCCATTAAGATGGTGGTAATTTAAAAATACCCAAAATATTCTTTTGCATATCTACTGTATTCAAGGTTAATTTCATCACCTTCAAAATACTGATTGTAATCTTGCTCGGTTACTTCAATGCTCAATTTGGTTTTCGATTTTAAATACAAGTAGTAGCATTTGTTTATCTCCATAAAGTATTTTCGGGTAATCACTGCCGGCTCAATGATTTTGTTCTTTTCCTTTAAATCCATTTTAAGTCGTTTCAAAGTTCTGCCATACCCTAAGAAACCTCCACCTAACAATAAGGTAAGTAAAGAAAGTAGAGAAATAATATAAGTGTATATTGTAAAAGGTTCTGTCATTTCTTCATTTAAATGTTGCATTGATTTTTGGTCATTTGTAAAAAATAGTATGGCAACAATCGTAGGAATTATAAAACATAAAAAGCTCAAATTACGCATAGTCCTGAAAAACAAGCTCTGTTCTCGCTTAATTTTCTTTTCAATAAATGACAATTCTTCCGCATTCATTTGTTCTAAGATAATGATGGGATGATTTTGTAACATATTTTCCTATGAATTAGCGTGGTAAATTAACATAATAAATCTACTTTTGGTAAAGTAGGCAAAGTAAATAAATAAAAATGTACATTAACAACTTTTGCGGAATAAGTCCGGTGGGGATGATTGGACCCGATTTCAAATTTACTCAGGTAGTTTTAGAAGGAAACGACAACAAACAAATATTTTGTAAAGAACCTGATTATAAAAAATGGCTGACGCTCCTTCAATTAAGGCGGATGTCAAAACCAGTACGCATGAGCGTCGCTGCTGCAATTGAATGTTTACAAGGATCAAAACCCGATTCAATCCATGTCGGAACAGCATTTGGCATACTTTATGACACCGAAATATTTTTAAGAGATACGATTTTGCAGGAAGAACAAATGTTGTCACCCACTTCATTTATTCAATCTACACATAATACTGTTGCGGGGGCAATTGCACTTTCCATAGAAAGCAATGCCCACAATATGACTTTTGTACATAAAGCACATTCTTTTGAAAACGCCTTTTTGGATGGCTTTTTATTATTGGAGGAGCACCCGCAAAACCAAATACTCGTAGGCGCTGTGGAAGAATTGACAGAGAAAAGTTATGATATACTACAAAAATTTGATGTTTATAAAGGCAATGTATTTGGCGGCGAGGGAACGGCCTTTTTTAGCATTTCGGGAAACAAAACAGAAAATTCGATTGCAAAAATAAGATATTTTGAAATGTGGAAAAGTAATTCAAAAAGTGAGGTTTTAAATATAATAAACCGTTTGCTGAATGATAAAAGATTGGATTTTGCACAAAATGATGCTGTGGTTATAGGTGCGATGAATGACCAAAAATCCCAAAATACCCATGCATATCTGAAAGAAAACTTATACCCCAAAAATGAATGTTTTGAATTTAAGCATTTATGCGGCGAATATCCCGTTGCCTCTTCATTTGGATTGGCTTATGCCACGCATCTTTTAAAAGATAATGCAGATAAAAGATGTTGGCTCATCAATAATTACGGAAGCTATTGGAGTATTTGGTTGTTAGAAGGAAAGGACATTTCATAATCAGCAACCGAATTATTGAGGTTTCCATTCGGGTTTAAACTGATGTTGGAAATCATTCCAATTCATTTTTTTATTAAAGTTATCACCAATGAATTTCATGATGCCTTCCATTTGATATACTTCCATAAATCCCGGAATCGGTTGTGCTTCTTTAAACCCTTCTTCCATAAATACAGTTGTGGGATAAGACATTCGTCCGCCCATTAAGTTCACCGCCAATGCATTTGATTTTTGGGCAGCGACAAATTCCCACTTTTTACCTAAAAACTGAACAGGTTCCTTCTGCTCCGCATTGAATTTTATGGCGTAAAAGTTTTTGTTTACATATTCGATTAACTGGGGATTGGAATATGTTTTTTTATCCAGAACCTTACACCAGCCACACCAATCCGTATAGACATCAATCAATACTTTTTTAGGTTGTTCCTTCATTTTTTGTTCCGCTTCTTCAAAAGTTATCCAATTGATGCCTTTGGTATCCTTTACTTCCGCTGGCTTTTTACCTTGTCCAAAAACCACCAGACTGATGAGCAGCAAAATACTACTTGCGATTATTAATTTTTTCATTATTCCGATTTCCTTTTTTAAAATATCTTATAATCTTTTCAATAAACTGCAATTTACTTATTAGAATGCTTAATTTTGAATCATTAACAATTATTTTCTATATTTTCTATGAAAATCGCAATCGCTATTACCGGTGCAAGTGGATCCATTTATACGCATCTATTATTGGAAAAACTAAAAAAAATGCAAGTGGAAATTTCGGAAGTCAGCCTAGTTTGGAGCGATAATGCAAAAACTGTTTGGGAAGAAGAATTAGGTCAGAAAAACTATCAATACCCTGAATTTAAAGTGTGGCAGAAAAATGATTTTTACGCCCCCTTTGCTTCCGGCAGTGCAGATTACGATGTTTTGGTCATTTGCCCTTGCAGTATGGGTACTTTAGGCAGGATTGCTGGCGGAATAAGCGATAATTTAATCACGCGGGCAGCAGATGTCATGCTCAAAGAAAAAAGGAAAATGATTTGCGTGATCCGTGAAATGCCCTATAACCTAATCCATATCAACAACATGAAAACGGTAATGGAGGCAGGCGGAATCATTTGTCCTGCATCGCCCTCCTTTTACCATCGTCCAAAAACTTTGGAAGATGCGGCACAAACAGTGGTGGATAGGGTGATTAATCTTGCGGGGTTAAAATCAGGTGGTTTCAAATGGGGCGATCAATCCTAAAAGGAAATCTATTTTTATCTTCGTAATTTCGCCACAATTTAAAAAAATAGCAAAGCAATAATGACTTATTATGTAATTGGGCTGATGTCTGGAAGCTCTATGGACGGATTGGATATTATACATACTTCCATAACTTATATTTCAGGAAAATGGGAATATGAAATCAATCATGCAGCCTGCATTCCCCTACCCGTCGAATTGCAAAAAAGATTAAAGAATGCAAATAAAGTTTCCGTGCCTGAATTCCTGAAATTGAACACTTATTTTGGAAGGTTTATTGCAGAGAATATCAATGACTTTAAAGAACAGTATAATTTAATGCATAAAATTCATTTCATTGCTTCTCATGGGCACACCGTTTTTCACGACCCCGAAAACAGGACCACTTTTCAACTTGGAGATGGAGCCACAATAGCGGCAATGACCGGATATACAACCATTTCTGATTTGAGAAACATGGATATTGCATTAGGGGGTCAGGCTGCGCCAATAGTGCCGATTGCAGATCAGTTGTTATTTAAAGATTATGATTACTGTCTGAATTTAGGTGGTATCGGAAACATTACAATTAACAAAAATGAGCCACTCGCATTTGATATTTGCCCTATAAATCAAATTTTGAATTTCTTTGCTTCCCAAGAAGGGCAACTTTTTGACGAAGATGGAATCTTGGCCCAAAAAGGGACAATAAATCCCTTGGTTTTAGAACAACTCAACAATTTGGAATATTATAAAAAAACTGGGCCGAAATCATTGGACAACGAATTTGCACAAGATTACATTTTAAATATATTAGAAAATGAAAAACCGCAAAATGCTTTAGCAACGGCGGTAGCGCATATTAATGAGCAAATTGTCCGCTCGATTCAACTTTATGCTTCTGGGAATTTTGAAAAAATATTAGTTACCGGAGGTGGTGCATTCAATAAATTTTTAATACAGGAATTGAAAAAACAATTGAAAACGGAAAACCCAAATATAGAATTGGTAGTGCCTGATGAAACTTTAGTCAATTTCAAGGAAGCATTGGCAATGGCATTAATTGGTGTTTTGCGCTGGCGTGAGGAAGAAAATGTTTTGAGCAGCGTTACCGGTGCAAAAAGAAACAGTATCGGCGGTGCATTATGGTTAGGTGCATAGAATTGAAATTTTAGCTATAAATAACATTAAAAAATAGAAGGTAATTTAAAAGGTAATGGAATATAATTTTAGTGCAATTGAGCAGCAAGCAAAACTATTTTGGGAAGAGAATAAAGTTTATAAAGTAGAAAATGATACCGAAAAACCAAAATATTTTGTTTTGGACATGTTCCCCTACCCCAGTGGAGCCGGTTTGCATGTCGGCCATCCATTAGGTTATATCGCTTCCGATATTTTCTCGAGATATAAAAAGATGAAAGGCTTTAATGTCCTCCACCCAATGGGCTTTGATGCATTTGGATTGCCCGCAGAACAATATGCCTTGGAAACGGGACAGCATCCTGCGGACACGACTGAAAAAAACATTGCCCGCTATAAGGAACAGCTCAATAATATAGGGTTTAATTATGACTGGAGCAGGGAAATCCGGACTTCGAATGCGCAATATTACAAATGGACACAATGGATATTCCTTCAATTGTTCAAAAGTTGGTTCAACAGAAAAACACAAAAAGCAGAATCTTTAGATACACTTATTTCCATTTTTGAAAAAGAAGGGAACAAGCATCATCTTGCCCCTCAAAACGAGGAGTTATTTTTTTCCGCCGCAGAATGGAATGCCAAATCAAACGAAGAACAACGCACTATTTTGATGGGTTATCGTCTGGCTTACTTGGATCATGCGGAAGTATGGTGGTGTGAAGCACTGGGGACGGTTTTGGCTAATGACGAAATCGTGAATGGATTGAGCGAACGCGGTGGGCATCCAGTTGAAAAAAAGAAAATGCGCCAATGGTTTTTAAGAATAACAGAATTTGCAGACCGCTTATTAAATAGCTTAAATAACCTGGAATGGAGTGATGCTATGAAGGAAATGCAAAAAAATTGGATTGGCAGGAGCGAAGGTGCGCAAGTAAAATTTAAAATTCAAAATTCAACTGAAGACTTATTGGTTTTTACCACGAGACCCGATACTATTTTTGGGATAGACTTTATGGTTCTTGCACCTGAACATGAACTTGTAAAACAAATTACTACCAAAGAACAACGCTTGGAAGTAGAGCAATATTTGTCTTTTGTAAAAAGCAGGAGTGAACGGGAACGCATTTCCGAAAAAAAGATAAGTGGCTGTTTTACCGGTGCATACGCCATTCATCCCTTGAATGAAAAACTAATTCCTATCTGGATTTCGGAATATGTTTTAGCAGGTTACGGTACCGGGGCAATCATGGCAGTGCCTTCAGGAGATGATAGGGATCATTCTTTTGCAAAACATTTCGGGATTGAAATCACTAATATTTTTGGCGAAACATATAAAGGTGACAATGCCGTTTCGGATAAAAATATAACTATCGAAAACAGTGATTTTTTAAACGGATTATCTCCCAAAGATGCAGCCCAAAAGATTTTGGGCCTTTTGGAAAATAATGAAATTGGGAAAAAAAGGATTAATTATAAACTCAGGGATGCAGGTTTTAGCCGGCAGAGATATTGGGGCGAACCTTTTCCAATAGTTTATAAAAATGATATCCCTTATGCTATTGATGAAAAAGAATTGAACCTTCCTGAAAACCTGCAACAATTACCTGTTGAACTGCCTCATGTCGAGCATTATAGACCAGGCCCTGAGGGTGAAGGCCCTTTGGCAAATATCAAGGATTGGGTTTTTATCGAAAATAAGGATGGAGAAATTTTGAAACGGGAAACGAATACGATGCCCGGGTATGCTGGATCGTCATGGTACTTCCTCCGTTTCATGGATCCTCATAATCATTCGGAATTTGCTGACAGGAAAATCACGGATTACTGGAATCAGGTGGATTTATACATCGGCGGAACGGAACATGCTGTCGGACACCTTTTATATAGCAGGATGTGGACAAAAACACTCCACGATTTAGGATATTTAAGTTTTGAAGAACCATTTAAGCAACTTTTGAACCAAGGGATGATTCAAGGAAGTTCAAGGTTTGTATATCGGATTACTGGAACCAACCAATTTGTATCAGCCGGATTAATTAAAAATTATCCTTTAACAGATAAGATCCATGTTGATGTAAACATTGTGGACGGCGCCGAACTGGATTTGACTGCCTTCAAAATGGTAAAAAATGGTATTTATAAAGATGCGGAATTCATTTTGGAAAACGGCCTTTATATTTGCGGCGTAGAAACGGAAAAAATGTCCAAATCAAAATACAATGTTGTCAATCCCGACGAAATCGTGAAACAATATGGTGCGGACACCTTTAGGATGTACGAAATGTTTCTTGGTCCGGTAGAGATGAGCAAACCATGGGATACTAAAGGTATTGAAGGTGTTCATCGTTTCCTTCGGAAATTTTGGCGCTTGTTTTATAATGAGCAGGAATGGGTTGTTACGAATGAAAATCCAACACCAGCTGAATGGAAAGTTTTACATAAATCCATCAAGAAAATAGAAGAGGATACTCAAAGGTTTTCTTTCAATACCGCTGTTAGCCAGTTCATGATCTGTGCTAATGAATTAAGTGATTTAAAGTGCCATAAAATGGAAATACTAAATCCTTTATTGCGTTTGATTGCTCCTTATGCGCCCCATTTAGCTGAAATACTATGGCAGAAATCAGGGAATAATTCCTCGATTGTTGTTGCTGATTTTCCTTCATTTGAAGAAAAATACATTCTTGAAAACAGCAAGGTTTATCCCATCGCCATCAACGGGAAAGCAAGGACAAATCTTGAATTTCCCTTGGATGCCGATCAGGCAACTGTTGAAAATGAAGTCCTGAAAAATGAAATCATCCAAAAATGGCTTGAATGCAAAATACCCAAAAAAATCATTTATGTGAAGGGGAAAATGATCAATATTGTACTTTAATTTTATTAGGGAAAAAATAAAGCTATGAATCTTATTATTCGTAGCTTTATTGCATTTAGGGGATATCGCAGGTTCGCAAATCTAACGCAACGAAGATAAAAAATCTTAAATTGCGATATGTCCTTAAAATATAAAAGATTGAGCCTGGAAGAGCGCATTCAAATAGAAATTGGGCTAAGCCATAACCAAAGTTATGTCCAAATCGGATTGGCGTTAAACCGCTCCAAAAGCAGTATATGCAGGGAAGTAAAGCCTTGGGGGAAAGAGAAATACAATGCTGCAAAGGCGGATTCTTATTCATGGAAAGCGTCATCGATGCGGAAAAAAGGGCACAAAAAAATAATTAAAAACAAGGTATTGCTTGACTATATCCACGAGAAATTAGAACTTCGGTGGTCGCCTGAGCAAATAAGCCATGCGCTAAAACGCGATTACGCAACAGCAG
>Ga0160467_100111_pt1 | contig 116638 bp, 111 predicted proteins | sample HID1972I_E11MG_FD_108221 | JGI IMG/M metagenome (GOLD analysis project Ga0160467, IMG submission 108221) | Enriched pill bug-associated microbial communities from UW Madison campus, WI, USA - HID1972I_E11 MG | ecosystem: Host-associated > Arthropoda: Insects > Digestive system > Unclassified ... | reverse complement strand
GGAAGGCATCAACAACGAAATCCATATCGTGTTCAGACATAAAAAAATCCGGGAGCAGAGGGCTGTTCCCGGATTGTCTCTTACTGGCAGGATCGTTCAAGTACTCTTAAATGATCGGCATTACCCCGAGGAGCGGCCTGTTATCACTTCACGCAGCGGTCGCACTGCGACGACTGAATCTGCTGGAAGAAATCGTTACCTTTATCGTCCACCAGGATAAACGCCGGGAAATCTTCAACGTCGATTTTCCAGATAGCTTCCATCCCCAGTTCCGGGTATTCGACGCACTCAAGGCTCTTGATACTGCCCTGCGCCAGTACGGCTGCCGGGCCACCGATGCTGCCGAGGTAGAACCCGCCGTGTTTGTGGCACGCGTCAGTCACCTGCTGGCTGCGGTTGCCTTTGGCGAGCATGATCATGCTGCCGCCTTCCGCCTGTAACTGGTCGACGTAGGAATCCATACGCCCGGCGGTGGTTGGGCCGAGAGAGCCCGAGGCATACCCTTCCGGCGTTTTGGCCGGGCCTGCGTAGTAAATCGGGTGATCTTTCACGTACTGCGGCAGACCTTCGCCGTTGTCCATGCGCTCTTTGAGTTTTGCATGGGCGATGTCGCGGGCCACAATAATGGTGCCGTTCAGCGACAGACGGGTGGATACCGGGAAGTCAGAAAGCTGGGCGAGGATCTCTTTCATCGGACGGTTGAGATCGATTTTTACCGCTTCGCCTTCCCCGGCATTGCGCAATGCCTCAGGAATATACTTGCCCGGATTGTGTTCCAGCTTCTCAATCCACACGCCTTCGCGGTTGATTTTCGCTTTGATGTTGCGGTCTGCTGAACAGGACACGCCCATTCCCACCGGACACGATGCACCGTGACGCGGCAGGCGCACCACGCGAATGTCGTGGGCGAAGTATTTTCCGCCGAACTGCGCACCGAGGCCGAGGTTTTGCGCTTCAAGCAGTAACTCCTGCTCAAGCTGAATGTCACGGAACGCCTGTCCATGCTCGTTACCCTCGGTCGGCAGGCCATCGTAGTATTTAGTCGACGCCAGTTTAACCGTTTTCAGCGTCGCTTCTGCGGACGTACCGCCAATCACAAACGCGATGTGATACGGCGGGCACGCTGCGGTACCAAGCGTACGCATTTTCTCGACCAGATAACCTTTCAGCTTCGCCGGGGTGATCAGCGCTTTGGTTTCCTGATACAGATAGGTTTTGTTGGCGGAACCGCCGCCCTTGGCGATGCACAGGAACTTGTACTCTTCGCCGTCGACGCTGTAGAGATCAATCTGCGCAGGCAGGTTGGTGCCGGTATTGACCTCTTTATACATGTCCAGCGGCGCGTTTTGTGAATAACGCAGATTGTCTTCGATGTAGGTGTCATACACGCCGCGGGCCAGTGCCGCGTCATCGCCGCCGCCGGTCCAGACGCGCTGGCCTTTTTTACCGACGATGATCGCCGTGCCGGTGTCCTGACAGGTCGGCAGAATACCCTTCGCCGCGATATCAGAGTTGCGCAGGAACTGTAGCGCTACGTATTTATCGTTTTCGCTGGCTTCCGGGTCATTCAGAATATCGGCGACCTGCTGCTGATGCGCCGGGCGTAGCATAAAGGAGGCATCATGGAAGGCGTGTTTGGCCAGCAGCGTGAGCGCCTGCGGGTCGACTTTTAGGATTTCCTGGCCTTCAAATTCGGTAACAGAGACGTGGTCTTTACTGAGGAGATAATATTCGGTGTCATCCTTTTTCAGAGGAAAAGGATCCTGATAGATAAAGGGTTTGTTCGACATTGTACTCTCACTTACGACGTTGGCTGATTAATTCACGGGTCAGTTTTCCATAGACCCTGGGAAAAGCGAGTCCGCATATCCTACACAACTTTTTAACAAAAACTGAGACTAGTACGACTTTTTCCCTGAGAAGGTTACTTCTGTGCGGTTTATTGGTTTAATACGAACAGATAATTTCCTTATGAATACAGGGCTTGATAATGCAAAAACTCATCAACTCAGTGCAGAACTATGCCTGGGGTAGTAAAACTGCGTTAACGGAACTCTACGGTATCGCCAACCCGGACAACCTGCCAATGGCAGAACTCTGGATGGGTGCGCATCCGAAGAGCAGCTCGAAGATAACCGATGCCAGCGGCCAGGTCCGCAGTTTGCGTGACGTTATCGACGCCGATAAAGCCGCACTGCTGGGCAAAAACGTTGCCGACCGTTTCGGTGAACTGCCGTTCTTGTTTAAAGTGCTGTGCGCCGATAACCCGCTCTCGATTCAGGTTCACCCGAATAAGAAAGCGTCCGAAGAAGGCTTTGCCAAAGAGAACGCCGCGGGTATTCCGCTGGACGCAGCCGAGCGTAACTACAAAGATCCGAACCACAAACCGGAACTGGTGTTCGCCCTCACCCCGTTCCTGGCGATGAACGCATTCCGCGAGTTTTCTGACATCGTCTCTCTGCTGCAGCCGGTTTCTGGGGCGCACACCTCCATCGCCCATTTCCTGCAAGAGCCGAGCGCCGAGCGTTTGAGTCAGCTGTTCGCCAGCCTGCTGAATATGCAGGGCGAGGAAAAATCCCGTGCGCTGGCCGTACTCAAAGCCGCACTCAATAGCCAGCAGGGCGAGCCGTGGGAAACCATTCGCTTTATCGCTCAGTTCTACCCGGACGACAGCGGTCTGTTCTCGCCGCTGCTGCTGAACGTGGTGAAACTCAATCCAGGCGACGCGATGTTCCTGTTTGCAGAAACCCCACACGCTTACTTGCAGGGTGTGGCGCTGGAAGTGATGGCGAACTCCGATAACGTACTTCGTGCGGGTCTGACGCCGAAATACATCGACATCCCGGAACTGGTGGCGAACGTGAAATTCACGCCGAAACCGGCGGCCGAACTGCTGACGCAGCCGGCTAAAAACGGCTCTGAGCTTGATTTCCCGATCCCGGTCGACGATTTTGCTTTCTCTTTGCACGACCTGAGCACAGCGGGTGCCGACGTTGCTCAGCAGAGCGCTGCAATCCTGTTTTGTGTTGAAGGTGAAGCGGTATTGCGTAAAGGTGAACAGCAGCTGGTGCTGAAGCCTGGCGAGTCCGCTTTTGTCTCCGCCAACGACTCGCCGGTTAATCTGAGCGGCGTCGGTCGTATCGCGCGGGTTTTTAATAAGCTCAAGTAAATACTGAAGATCGGGGCAACTCTTGCTAAGCTTGAGGCAGCCTAACGACATCACAGGCGGACGATTCCGCCTGTTTTTATTTTATGGACAAACGCTATGAAAAAATCGCTGGTTGCAGTTGGAATTATTGTGGCTTTAGGAGTGGTGTGGACCGGGGGATCCTGGTACACCGGTAAACAGCTGGAAGGCCGTCTGGCCGATATGGTTGCGCAGGCCAATGCGCAGCTCGCAAGCACCGCGCCGGAAGCCGGTATTCAGCTGGCCTATCAAAACTACCAGCGCGGCGTGTTCAGCAGCCATCTTCAGATGGTGGTTAAACCGGTAGACGGCGCGAAAAGCAGCTGGCTGAAACCCGGTCAGACCATCGTAATGGATGAAAACGTTTCTCACGGCCCGTTCCCTCTGGCGTCGCTTAAAACCTTTAACCTCGCCCCGGCGATGGCGACCGTTGAGTCAAAACTGGTGAACAACGAGGCCAGCAAACACCTGTTTGAACTGGCGAAAGGCCAGTCACCGTTTGATATCAGCACCCGCATCAGCTATGCCGGTGACACCCGCTCCGACATCAGCCTTAAACCGTTAAATTATGAAAAAGGCGAAGAGAAAGTCGCCTTCAGCGGCGGTGAATTCCAGCTTGATGCAGACCGCGATGGCAATGCTTTCGCTCTGAACGGCGACATGGAAAGCGGCGTGATTAACGCGGTTAACGAATACAACCAGAAAGTACAGGTCACCTTCAACAACCTGAAAACCAGCGGCGACAGCAAGCTCACCAGCTTCGCAGAACGCATTGGCAATCAGAAAGTGACACTGGATAAGATGGCGATTTCCGTGGAAGGCAAAGAGTTGGCGCTTCTCGATGGCATGACCATTGACGGTAAATCCAACCTGTCGAAAGACGGTAAAACCATCGACGCGACGCTGGACTACGCGCTCAACAGCCTGAAGCTTCAGGGCCAGGACATGGGCAGCAGCAAACTGGCGCTTAAAATTGGTCAGATTGACGGCCAGGCGTGGCACCAGTTCAGCCAGCAGTACAACGGTCAGGTTCAGGCCCTGCTTGCGCAGCCTGGCGTGATGGATAATCCAGAAGTGTATCAGCAGAAAGTGACCGAAGCGTTCTTCGGCGCCCTGCCACTGCTGTTGAAAGGCGAGCCGGTGATTACCGTGGCACCGCTGAGCTGGAAAAACAGCAAAGGTGAAACCACCTTTAATCTGTCACTGTTCCTGAAAGATCCTTCCCAGGCGACCATCGCCCCGCAGACGCTGGCGCAGGAAGTCGATCGCAGCGTGAAATCGCTCGACAGCAAACTGGTCATCCCAATGGATATGGCGACCGAGTTTATGACTCAGGTAGCGCGTCTGGAAGGTTATCAGCAGGCTGACGCTGAGAAGTTGGCAAGCCAGCAGGTGAAAGGCCTGGCGGCGATGGGTCAGATGTTCCGCATCACCACCCAGCAGGACAACAATATTCAGTCCAGCCTGCAATATTCGAACGGTCAGGTCTCCCTGAACGGACAGAAAATGCCACTGGCTGATTTTGTCGGGATGTTCGGCCTGCCGGATGTGGCTATTCCAGCACCGCAGAGTGACGCTCCAGCCCCTGATCCACAGGGTCAAGCCGCACCTGCACCGGAAGATGCAGCCCCGGCCATCGCGCCAAACTGATAAAAAGAACCGGCAGCCCTGCTGCCGGTTTTACTGCTGTTTGACCAGTCGCGGCGGCATAATCTGATTACGCGCCGTGCTCTTTCTGTCATCGATTCGCTGTAGCATTCTTTCCGCCACGCTTTTTCCCATTTCCCGGGCCGGGGTTATCACCCAACTCATCGGCGCGTCATCGAGATCTTTTTCCGGTACATCAGCAAACGCTGCCAGCGCAACCCGTTTATCGTAGTAATCGACAGCATGCTCGCCACTCTGCCAACCTGCGCGCATCAACCCCAGCCACGCGCCCATCGCCACCACGTTGTTGTAACACACCACCGCGGTGATGGTCGGATTATGCCTAAGGAGCTGCGTCAGCGCCTGTGACGCCTGTTTCTGGCTGGTTTCGCACTCAATGACCCATTCGCTGTGGAACGGTAAACCAAATTTTAGCAGCGTGGAGCAATAGCCACCGACGCGCTCCGCACGGGTTAACGACGCGCTCAGCCCACCGAGCCAGGCGATGCGCTGGTGTCCACGTCGGATAAGATGTTCGGTTATCATTTGCGCCGCCTGCATGTTGTCAGGCCGGATTAAATCCACATCATCGAGATAGCTTGCCCTGGAGGCGAAAACCAGCGGTACCCCGCTTTCATCGGCTTTGTCACGCAGTTCAATGCCCTGGTCAACAGAACCGGCGATCACCACGCCGTCCACACCCTGCGACACCAGGGTCGCGAAGCGCTGAAGCATATGTTCGCCCTTCTTCCCACCCTGCGTGAGAAACACCATTTTGCCCTGCGATTCGAGGGCTTCGATAAGCCCAGCGGCCAGCTCCGCGTAAAAGGGTGAACTGAGATCGCCGACAATCAGTCCGATAACCCCCGTTTGACCGCCGCGCAGCGATGCCGCCTGACGGTTACGTACAAATCCGAGATGTTCAATCGCCTGACTGACGCGCTCACCCGTGGCGGTAGAAATACGCCCTTTGCCACTTAACACCAGCGAAACGGTGGCGACCGACACCCCCGCAGCATGCGCGACATCGTTAATGGTGACTTTTTTTGCAATGGCCATGCGCCGCTTGCCACTCCTGTGTAGCGATAAAACGTTTTATCAATGGGTTATATTTATAAACCTTATCAGAGTTTGATTGTGTGATTTACCTCGCACTAAAAAGTGGTAAAACGTTTTATCTTTCCACTGCATTCTACAACACCAACAGAAATTTCAGGACAAGGAGTCGTTATATGACGGCGAAAGCAGCACCAAAAATCACCCTCTGGGAATTTTTCCAGCAATTGGGTAAAACCTTCATGCTGCCAGTGGCACTACTCTCTTTCTGCGGGATCATGATGGGGATCGGCAGCTCGCTGAGCAGCCATGATGTCACTACGCTGCTGCCGTGGCTGGATACCCCTTTCCTGCAGGCCATTTTCATCTGGATGGGTAAAGTCGGCTCGTTTGCCTTCAGCTTCCTGCCAGTGATGTTCTGCATCGCTATCCCACTGGGGCTGGCGCGTGACAACAAAGGCGTGGCTGCGTTTGCCGGTTTTGTTGGCTTCGCGGTGATGAACCTCGGCGTTAACTTCTGGCTGACGGCGCAAGGCATTCTGCCGACAACGGATGCCGCCATTCTGAAAGCCAACAACATCCAGAACGTGATTGGTATTCAGTCGATTGATACCGGTATTCTCGGCGCGGTTATCTGCGGCGTTATCGTCTGGATGCTGCACGAGCGTTTCCATACCATTCGCCTGCCGGATGCGCTGGCATTCTTCGGCGGCACCCGTTTCGTGCCGATCATCACCACCGTGGTGCTCGGCCTGGTAGGACTGGTCATTCCGCTGATTTGGCCTGTCTTCGCGAAAGGCATCAATGCCCTCGGCTACGTGATCAACGAAGCCGGTGAGTTTGGGCCGATGATCTTCGGTACCGGTGAACGTCTGCTGCTGCCATTCGGCCTGCACCACATTCTTGTCGCACTGATCCGCTTCTCTGAAGCCGGCGGCACCATGGACGTTTGCGGTCATTCAGTGAGCGGCGCGCTGACTATCTTCCAGGCGCAGCTGAGCTGCCCGACCACACAAGGCTTCTCCGAAAGCGCAACCCGCTTCCTGTCACAGGGCAAAATGCCAGCCTTCCTCGGCGGCCTGCCGGGTGCTGCACTGGCGATGTACCACTGCGCACGTCCGGAAAACCGTCATAAAATTAAAGGGCTGCTGATCTCCGGCGTGGTTGCCTGCGTTGTGGGCGGCACCACAGAACCGCTGGAATTCCTGTTCCTGTTCGTGGCTCCGGTACTGTATGTCATCCACGCCCTGTTAACCGGCCTTGGCTTCACCGTGATGGCGGTATTGGGTGTGACCATCGGTAATACCGACGGCAACATCATCGACTTCGTGGTATTTGGGATCCTGCACGGTCTGGCGACCAAGTGGTATCTGGTGCCGGTGGTGGCAATCATCTGGTTCGTTGCCTACTACGCTATCTTCCGCTTCGCTATCACCCGCTTTAACCTCAAAACACCGGGTCGTGATATCGAAACCGCATCCAGCGTGGAAAAAGCAATGACGGGCACTATCGGTAAATCGGGTTACAACGTTCCGGCTATTCTGGCGGCACTCGGCGGCGCGGATAACATCACTAACCTGGATAACTGTCTGACCCGTCTGCGTCTGTCGGTTGACGACATGACCAAAGTCGACGTTGAAGCTTTAAAAGCAAACCGTGCCATCGGCGTGGTACAGCTGAACCAGCACAGTCTGCAGGTCGTGATTGGCCCGCAGGTGCAGTCGGTGAAAGATGAAATGGCGACACTGATGCACAGCGTCGAGGCGTAAATCTCCTTTCCCCCTTCGTCCTGAAGGGGGACAATGTTTCCTCACCCGTTTTGACCGAAATGGAGTTTCCGATGTTTGATTTCTCAACGGTCGTCGACCGCCACGGTACCTGGTGCACCCAGTGGGATTACGTCGCAGACCGCTTCGGCGTTGCCGATTTGCTGCCTTTCACTATCTCGGACATGGATTTCCCGACCGCACCTTGCGTGCTGGAGGCTATCAGCCAGCGTCTGAGCCACGGCGTCCTCGGCTACAGCCGCTGGAAAAATGATGAGTTTCTCGGTGCCATTCAGCACTGGTTCCAGACGCGTTTTGACAGCGCGATTAACACGGAACACCTGGTGTATGGCCCGTCGGTTATCTATATGGTTTCCCAGATGATCCGCCAATGGTCAGACGTGGGAGATGGCATCGTGGTGCAAACGCCGGCCTATGATGCATTCTACAAAGCGATTGAAGGCAATCAGCGTACTATCGCCGCCGTGCCATTACACCAGACGGCCGAAGGCTGGGGCTGCGATATGGCCCTGCTGGAAAGCGCGCTCGCCGAACCGCGGAACACAGTGCTGCTGCTGTGCAGCCCACATAACCCGACCGGGAAAGTGTGGACACGTGCTGAGCTGACCACCATCGCCGCACTGTGTCAGAAGCACAATGTGAAAGTGATCAGTGATGAAATCCATATGGATATGACGTGGGACGGACATCGGCATATTCCGTGGTGCGAAGTGGCGCAGAGCGACTGGGCCCTGTTCACTTCCGGCTCCAAGAGTTTCAATATTCCGGCGCTCACCGGCGCGTATGGCCTGATTGGCAATGAAATCTCACGCAACGATTACCTCAGTGCGCTGAAAGGCCGCGATGGACTCTCTTCTCCATCGATTCCCGCGGTGGTCGCGCACATTGCGGCCTATCAGCAAGGTGCTCCGTGGCTGGATGCGCTCCGCGATTATTTGCAGGGCAATATGCGCTTTATTGCCAGCGAACTGAACGCCGCGTTTCCGGAACTGAACTGGCAACCCCCAGAATCTACCTATCTGGCGTGGATTGATTTACGTCCGCTACACATTGACGACAAACTGCTGCAAAAAGTCCTGATTGAGCAGCAAAAAGTGGCCATCATGCCAGGTTATACCTATGGTGAAGAAGGCAACGGTTTTGTCCGTCTGAATGCAGGCTGCCCGCGCAGTAAACTTGAGCGTGGCATTCAGGGTTTGATCAACGCCATTCACGCCGTCCGCTAAATCTGTTGCGCAACGGAGATTTTCGTTGCGCAAAATAGCTTTTTCATCCGCTTTGACTCTATAATACGCCGCACTTTAACTAAAAAAAGAGTGCGACCATGATTAATAAAGACCTGCCCCTGACAGACATTCACCGCCACCTTGACGGCAACATTCGCGCACAAACCATTCTTGAACTTGGTCGCCAGCATAATATTGCGCTTCCTGCTTCCACTCTTGACACTCTGCGCCCGCACGTGCAGGTCACCAGCCTTGAGCCTGATCTTGTCAGCTTCCTCAGCAAACTCGACTGGGGCGTGAAGGTGCTGGCGGATCTCGATGCCTGTCGTCGCGTTGCCTACGAAAACATCGAAGATGCTGCAGGTAACGGCCTGCACTACGTTGAATTGCGTTTTTCCCCGGGCTATATGGCGATGACGCACAACCTGCCGGTAGCGGGCGTGGTAGAAGCGGTGATCGCTGGGGTAAAACAGGGCTGCCGTGACTTCCCGGTTCAGGCGAACCTGATTGGCATCATGAGTCGTACCTTCGGCGAGACTGCCTGCGAACAGGAGCTCAACGCCCTGCTCGCCCATCGCGACAGTATCACCGCGCTGGATTTGGCTGGTGATGAACTGGGTTTCCCTGGCAGCCTGTTCCTCAACCATTTCAATCGCGCGCGCGACGCGGGCTGGCGTATCACCGTCCATGCGGGCGAAGCGGCTGGTCCGGAAAGCATCTGGCAGGCAATTCGTGAACTGGGCGCGGAGCGTATCGGCCACGGCGTGAAGGCGGTAGAAGATCGCGCCCTGATGGATTTCCTCGCAGAGCAGCGCATCGGCATTGAATCCTGTCTGACCTCCAACATTCAGACCAGTACCGTGCCGTCGCTTGAGCGTCATCCTCTGAAGATTTTCCTGGAACATGGCGTGCTGGCATCGCTGAACACCGACGACCCGGCGGTTCAGGGAATCGATATTATTCACGAGTACGAAGTTGCGGCCCCGGCGGCGGGCCTTTCGGCGGCGCAGATTCGTCAGGCGCAGATTAACGGTCTGGAAATTGCCTTCCTGTCGGCGCAGGAAAAACAGGCGTTAATTGAGAAAGTAAAAGCAGCGTAAAAAAACGCCCGGCGGCGCGAGACATGCATGAGCCTACACGCAAAATGTAGGCCTGCCGGAGTCACGCCGCCAGGCATTGACGATGACAATCAGGTCAAACTGAGCGTCGAACGATGTTTCGCTGATTCAATCCCCAGCTCAATCAATTCCATAATCTGAATCGCCTGGCTGGCCGGAACCGGGTTCTCACCGCTGCCATTCAGCGCATCGCGGATACCCGCGTAGTACGCCGGATAGTTGCCCGGCACCGTCAGCCACGTTTCTTCTGTACGCTCATCACCGTCCACTCGCGTGACTACCCCATCGCGCATGTCGTATCCCCAATCCTCTTGCGGAAGACGTTCGCCATTTTTCAGGCGTTCTTCCTGCGGATCCAGACCATACTTCACGTAGCTTGCGCGGGTGCCGTGCACGATATAACGTGCAGACTCCGCCGCCGCCAGCAGCGTACCGTGCAGAACCACACGACGCTGTGGATAGGTCAGGACGGCATGGAAATAATCCGTAGACTGCGCGCCCGGACGCAGCTGCGCCAGATCGACCGTCAGGCTGACCGGCAGGCCAAACAGATTTACCGCCTGGTCAAGCAGATGTGGCGCCAGATCGTACCAGATGCCGCTGCCCGGACCGCCCTGTTCGCGCCAGCGGTTACGCACTTCCGGACGATAGCGGTCGAAATGCGATTCAAAGAAGGTCACTTCCCCGAGCGTACCGCCGGCAATTAATGCCTTCACGGTGAGAAAATCGCTGTCCCAGCGGCGGTTGTGGAACACGGAAAGCAGTCGGCCCAGGCTGCGGGCTAACGCATCCAGCTCACGCGCTTGTGACAACGTCACGGTAAACGGTTTGTCCACTACCACGTGTTTACCCGCTTCCAGAGCGGCTTTAGCCAGCGGGAAATGGGTATCGTTAGGCGTAGGAATGACAATCAAATCGATGCTGGGATCGTTGAAGAGATGCTTTGGCTCAGAGACGACTTTCACGCCCGGCCAGTCCACTTTCACCTTCGCTTCATCGCTACTGGAAACAGCCGCCAGCTCCATGCCCGGCGTACCGCTGATCAGCGGCGCGTGGAAGGTTTTACTCGCGTAGCCATAGCCTATTAATCCGACCCGGATAGTGTCACTCATGTTATCGCCCTCATCTGTGGATGTCTGTCATTTCACAACATATGCAGGATGCTCACAACCAATTATTAACATTATCCCCCTTCCGACATTACGAGCGCTGTAACTTTCAGCTACTGGTGAAAAAATCCGCAAGATTGTTCCGCAACGCCCTGGCCCGAAAGCCATGTTCCTGGTAATATTTCGCCCCTGGATAATTTTGGACATTGATTGTTATGACTATGGTATTTAATCGCATCGTCGAGCTGGTGGGCTGGATTGTGCTTGGGGTGTGCGTTTTGCTGCTCGTTGCAGCACATCATATTGATAATTACCAGCCACCAGAGCAGCCTGTTGCGGCCCAGCCGCATAAGTAAACGCCAGAAAGTGACCTCGGTCGCAACTATGTAACCGGTTTCTGAAACCGGTTGCAGACCCATATCCTCACTCCTTACACTGGGCTTATCTCATCGATAAGGAGCGTGTAATGGCTGCATTTCCGAAAGACTTTCTCTGGGGCGCTGCAACCGCCGCGTATCAGGTTGAAGGCGCGCATAACGAAGATGGCAAAGGACTTTCCATCTGGGACGTATTCTCTCATCTTCCCGGTACGACCTGGCAGGACACCAATGGCGACGTCGCCGTAGATCACTACCACCGCATGCAGGAAGACGTGGCGTTGATGGCCGAAATGGGCCTGCAAAGCTACCGATTTTCCATCTCCTGGCCTCGCCTGCTGCCCAACGGGCGCGGTACCGTCAACGAAGCCGGGGTCAAGTTTTACAGTGATTTGATAGACACCCTGCTGGCGCACAACATTGTGCCAATGATCACCCTTTACCACTGGGATCTCCCCCAGGCCTTGCAGGATGAAGGTGGCTGGGAAGTTCGCTCGACGGCACATGCCTTCGAAGAGTACGCGCGCTTGTGTTATTCGCGCTACGGCGACCGCGTTAAGCTGTGGGCGACCTTCAACGAAACCATCGTATTTATCGGCCATGGCTACATTACCGGCAGCCATCCGCCTTCCGTGCGTGACCCGGCGAGAGCCGTTCAGGCCTGCCACCAGGTCTTTATCGCTCATGCGCTGGCGGTGAAAGCCTTCCGCGAAATGAACGTTCAGGGCGAGATAGGTTTTGTGAACGTGCTGCAACCGCACACCGCGCTGACCAACAGCCCGGAAGACCGTATTGCCACAGAAATTGCCGATGCCATTCACACCCATTGGCTGTACGACCCGGTATTGAAAGGCCATTACCCGGAAACGTTACTGGCGCAAACCCAGGCGCTGTGGGACGTGCCCCGCTTTGAGCCGGGCGATGACGAACTGCTGCGCAACAACATCTGCGACTTTATCGGCCTGAACTACTATCGCCGTGAAACCGTGGTCGCCAACCCAGATGAAACGAAAACCGCCAGCAATCACACCGGTGAACCGAACAGCGGCACGGAATTCGGCTTTAAAGACTTGTTTAAATTCGTCCGCAATCCGGAGGGGGTTTATACCGACTGGGACTGGGAAATCTGGCCGCAAGGGTTAACTGACGGCATCATGATGATCAAAGAACGCTACGGCGATATTCCGATGTATATCACCGAAAATGGCCTCGGCGCAAAAGACCCGATTATTGACGGGGAAATTGTCGACGAGCCCCGGATCGACTATTTACGCATGCATATCGACGCGATGGAAAAAGCCATGGCGCAAGGCGCTGACGTTCGCGGATATTATCCGTGGTCATTTATCGATTTATTGAGCTGGCTGAACGGATACAAAAAACAGTACGGTTTTGTTTATGTCGATCACCAACAAAACCTGGCCCGTAAGCGTAAAAAGAGCTTCTTCTGGTATCAAAACGTGATTGCCACTCGCGGTGAACAGCGTTAATCTTCCTCACCAGGCGCCGTCCGGCGCCTGATATTCAGCTTAGAAAATTCTTAATTTAAATTTTACAGCAACAGAATGACCTTCTGTGCTTGTTTTTGGTATTTTTAGCCTAAATAATCCATGCAAATCTTATCGCCTGATTCCCTTACCCTGACTGGCGAAGATTGCCCTCACCAGGTTATTTTTACCTAATAAATACAACATCATAAAATGGAAGATCGCTAACATGACCGTTCAGGATTATTTATTAAAATTCCGAAAGATCAGTTCTCTTGAAAGTCTGGAAAAGCTTTTTGATCATCTTAATTACTCGCTGACGGATACCCAGGAAATCGTGAATATGTATCGCGCAGCCGATCATCGTCGCGCAGAACTGGTTTCCGGCGGGCGTCTCTACGACGTAGGCCAGGTGCCGAAGACCGTCTGGCGCTACGTGCAATAAAGACTGTTTTCTCACGCGTCAGTTGCTTATACTTCTCGCCCTGCATTTTTGACTGACGCTGATTCTGGAGAAGTAATGTCCGCTGAACCGACAGAAGAACGTATTGGTGGCTGGCTGCTCGCCCCGCTCGCCTGGCTCATTGTGGCCTTACTCAGCGCTTCGCTGGCTGTCCTGTTATACGCAGGCGTGCTGTTGTCGCCTGCCGCACGTTCGAATCTGGCCGCTTTAACAACAACCAATTTAAGTCTGTGGCTACTGTCTTTGGTTTTTGCAGTCGGCATGTGGTGTTACACCCTGTGGCTAACCTCGGCATTCTTTAAACGCCGGAAGCTGGTGCCTAAGCATTATATTATCTGGCTGCTGATTTCAGTGCTGCTGGCGGTGAAAGCCTTTGCCTTCGCGCCGGTGTCGGATGCCCTCGCATTACGCCAGCTGCTGTTCCCGTTACTGGCCACCGCGCTGCTGGTTCCGTATTTCAAGCGTTCAGAGCGCGTGAAGCGGACCTTCATCAAGCCGTAATAACCCTACAGATAATCTGTTGTCGCCTGCTGCGGTTTGACCGATAATAGGCGGCTTTTTTTCGTTCCAGGTCCAATATGACTGATTACCTGCTGCTCTTTATCGGCACCGTCCTTGTTAATAACTTCGTTTTAGTGAAGTTCCTTGGGCTGTGTCCGTTTATGGGCGTTTCCAAAAAACTGGAAACGGCCATGGGGATGGGTCTCGCCACCACCTTCGTGATGACGCTTGCGTCGGTTTGCGCGTGGCTGATTGATACCTGGATCCTCATTCCGCTTAATCTGATTTACCTGCGCACGCTGGCCTTTATTCTGGTCATCGCCGTGGTAGTGCAGTTCACCGAAATGGTGGTGCGTAAAACCAGCCCGGCGCTTTATCGTCTGCTCGGGATTTTTCTGCCGCTGATAACCACCAACTGTGCGGTGCTCGGCGTGGCGCTGTTGAATATCAATCTTGGGCATAATTTCCTGCAATCGGCGCTGTACGGTTTCTCTGCGGCGGTTGGTTTTTCGCTGGTCATGGTGCTGTTCGCGGCGATTCGTGAACGCCTCGTGGTGGCCGATGTGCCTGCCCCATTCCGCGGGAACGCCATTGCGCTGATCACCGCCGGGCTGATGTCGTTGGCCTTTATGGGCTTTAGTGGTTTGGTGAAGTTGTAATGACGTTAGTGTGGATTGCCATCGCTGCCCTCAGCCTGTTAGGCCTGATTTTTGGCGGCATTCTCGGATACGCTTCGCGCCGTTTTGCGGTCGAGGACGATCCGGTGGTGGAAAAAATTGATGAAATCCTGCCGCAAAGCCAGTGCGGCCAGTGCGGATATCCCGGCTGTCGCCCCTACGCAGAAGCCGTCGGTGCCCAGGGCGAGAAAATCAACCGCTGTGCGCCAGGCGGTGAAGCGGTGATGCTGAAAATCGCGACTCTGCTTAATGTTGAACCGCAGCCTATCGACGGCGATGAACACGCCGTGGAGCCAGTGCGCATGATTGCGGTTATTGACGAACCGAACTGTATCGGCTGCACCAAATGTATTCAGGCCTGCCCGGTGGATGCCATCGTTGGCGCCACCCGCGCCATGCACACCGTGGTCACCGACCTGTGTACCGGCTGTAATCTCTGCGTCGCCCCTTGCCCGACGCAATGTATCGAATTAATTCCGGTCGCAGAGACGACCGAGAGCTGGAAGTGGGATCTGCAAACCATTCCAGTCCGTATTATTCCAGTGGAACACCATGCTTAAGTTATTTTCCGCGTTCAGAAAGGACAAAATCTGGGACTTCGACGGGGGTATTCATCCGCCGGAAATGAAGACCCAGTCTAATGGCACGCCGCTGCGCCAGGTTTCTCTTGCGCAGCGCTACGTCATTCCGCTGAAACAACATATCGGTGCCGAAGGCGAGCTGGCCGTGAGTGCGGGCGATCGCGTTCTGCGCGGCCAAGCGCTGACCCGCGGCTGGGGCCGTATGCTGCCGGTACACGCGCCAACGTCTGGTACCGTTATCGCCATTACGCCCCACTCCACGGCACATCCTTCCGCGTTAGCCGAAATGAGCGTCATTATCGAGGCCGACGGCGACGACTGCTGGATTGATCGCGATGGCTGGAACGACTGGCAGAATCGCAGCCGTGAAGAACTTATCGAACGTATTCATGATTTCGGCGTTGCCGGACTCGGTGGCGCAGGTTTTCCGACCGGCACCAAGCTCAAAGGCGGCGGCGATAAAATCGACACGCTGATCATCAACGCCGCTGAATGCGAACCCTATATCACCGCCGACGACCGCCTGATGCAGGATTGCGCGGCGCAAATCGTCGACGGCATTCGCATTCTGGCGCGTATTCTACAGCCGAAAGAAGTGCTGGTCGGCGTCGAAGACAATAAACCGCAGGCCATTTCGATGATGCGTGCGGTGCTGGCCGATGCACATGGCATCAGCCTGCGGGTGATCCCAACCAAATATCCATCCGGCGGTGCAAAACAGCTAACGCAGATCCTTACCGGCAAACAGGTTCCGCACGGCGGGCGTTCGTCTGACATTGGTGTACTGATGCAAAACGTCGGCACGGCCTTCGCGGTTAAGCGCGCCGTTATCGACGGTGAACCGCTGACCGAACGCGTCGTGACCCTCACCGGTGAGTCCGTTTCCCGGCCGGGTAACGTCTGGGCGCGACTGGGTACGCCGGTGCGTCATCTGCTGGAAGACGCCGGTTTCTGCCCGAGCCCGGAGCAAATGGTGATTATGGGCGGCCCGCTGATGGGCTTTACCCTGCCATGGCTCGATGTGCCGGTGGTTAAAATCACCAACTGTCTGCTGGCGCCTTCCCCACGCGAGATGGGTGAACCGGAAGAAGAACAGAGCTGTATTCGCTGTAGCGCCTGTGCCGATTCCTGCCCGGCAGATTTGCTGCCCCAGCAGCTGTACTGGTTCAGCAAAGGCCAGCAGCACGACAAAGCCACCGCGCACAATCTGGCCGACTGCATCGAATGCGGCGCCTGTGCGTGGGTATGTCCGAGCAATATCCCTCTGGTGCAGTACTTCCGTCAGGAAAAGGCCGAAATCTCTGCCATCCAGCAGGAAGAAAAGCGTGCGGCCGAGGCCAAAGCCCGTTTCGAAGCGCGTGCCGCACGACTCGAGCGTGACAAGGCCGCCCGCCTTGAGCGCCATAAACACTCTGCGGCACAGCCTGCCGCCCAGGATCAGGATGCGATTAACGCCGCCCTGAACCGTGTGCGTGATAAGCAAAAACAGGCAACGCAGCCTGTTGTCGTTCAGGCCGGTGTGCAGCCCGATAACAGTGCAGTGATTGCTGCACGCGAAGCTCGCAAGGCCCAGGCGCGCGCCGCTCAGGCAGAAAAGCGCCAGGCTGACAGCACCAGTGAAACGGTGAATGACGCAGCCGACCCACGCAAAGCCGCGGTTGAAGCCGCCATTGCCCGTGCTAAAGCCCGTAAAGCGGAACAACAAACGACCGAAGCCCCTGCTGTCGAAGCAGTTGACCCACGCAAAGCCGCCGTTGAAGCCGCCATTGCGCGTGCTAAAGCCCGTAAAGCGGAACAACAAACGACTGAAGCCGCTGCTGTCGAAGCGGTTGACCCACGCAAAGCTGCCGTTGAAGCCGCCATTGCGCGTGCTAAAGCACGTAAAGCGGAACAACAAACGACTGAAGCCGCTGCTGTCGAAGCGGTTGACCCACGCAAAGCTGCCGTTGAAGCCGCCATTGCGCGTGCTAAAGCACGTAAAGCGGCACAGCATGCAGCCAACGAGGCTGAGGCTGAAACCATTGATCCGCGTAAAGCCGCCGTTGAAGCGGCTATCGCCCGTGCGAAAGCACGCAAAGCAGAAAAACAGGCAGTAAACGAGGAATAAATGGTCTTTAAAATCGCAAGCTCCCCATACACCCACAACCATCGCCAGACCTCGCGCATTATGCTGCTGGTCCTGTTGGCGACCGTGCCGGGGATCGCCGTTCAGACCTGGTTTTTCGGCTGGGGTACGCTGGTGCAAATCCTTATCGCGAGCGTCACTGCCTGGGTAGCAGAAGCCGCCATTCTGCGTCTGCGCAAACAAGAAATAGGTAAAACGTTGGGCGATAATTCCGCCCTGCTCACCGGGCTGCTGTTGGCTATCAGTATTCCGTCGATGGCGCCGTGGTGGATGGTGGTACTTGGCACGGCTTTCGCGGTGATTATCGCCAAACAGCTTTATGGCGGCCTGGGCAATAACCCGTTTAACCCGGCGATGATTGGTTACGTGGTGCTGCTGATTTCCTTCCCGGTGCAGATGACGTCCTGGTTGCCGCCGCAGGAAATCGCAATTAATACGCCGAATCTGATGGATACCCTGCAGATTATCCTCAGCGGACATACCGCCACCGGAACAGATATCAACGCACTGCGGATGGGTGTTGACGGCATCAGCCAGGCGACACCGCTGGACACCTTCAAAACCTCGCTGCACGCGGGCCACAGCGTTAATGACATTCTGCATTCCACGATTTATCGCGGCGCGCTAGCGGGCATTGGCTGGCAGTGGGTGAACGTTGCATATCTGGTCGGCGGCCTGTTTCTGCTGTGGCAACGGGCCATTCGCTGGCATATTCCGGTGAGTTTCCTGGTGACGCTCGCCGTCTGCGCCACGCTCGGCTGGGCATTTTCGCCAGAGTCGTTGGCTTCACCACAGCTGCATATTTTGTCCGGCGCGACGATGCTCGGCGCGTTCTTTATTCTGACCGACCCAGTGACCGCCTCCACGACCAATCGTGGTCGCCTGCTCTACGGCGCACTGGCTGGTGTGCTGGTATGGCTGATTCGTAGCTTCGGCGGTTATCCAGACGGCGTGGCCTTTGCGACGCTGTTGGCCAACATTACCGTGCCGCTGATCGACTATTACACGCGTCCGCGCGTTTATGGACACCGCTGAGAACGACCATGCTGACGACGATTCGCAAACACGGCATCACGCTGGCCCTTTTCGCCGCGGGTGCCACAGGAACCACGGCCATCATTAATCAGATGACCAAAAGCACCATTGATATCCAGTCGGCCAGGCAGCAAATGGCGCTGTTCGATCAGGTGGTGCCGCAGGGAAGCTATAATAACGACCTGCTGAAAAGCTGTTATGTACTGGACGCCCCGGCGTTAGGGAAAGGCAGCCATAAGATTTATATCGCCCGTAAAGATGACGCACCGGTCGCCGTGGTGATGGAAGCCACTGCGCCCGACGGGTATTCCGGTGCCATTCAGCTTCTGGTTGGGGCTGATTTTAGCGGAACCGTACTTGGTTCTCGCGTGACCCAGCACCATGAAACACCGGGCCTGGGTGATAAAATCGAGCTGCGCCATTCCGATTGGATCACCCGTTTTGCCGGTAAAATCATTCACGGCGATAATGACAGCCAGTGGGCGGTGAAGAAAGACGGCGGTGAATTCGATCAGTTTACCGGAGCCACCATTACGCCTCGCGCGGTGGTGAATGCAGTAAAACGCGCCGGACTTTTTGCCGAGACGCTGCCGCAGCAGATCAACGAACTTAGCCCCTGTGAAGAGTAAATCATGAGTGAAATCAAAGACGTTATTGTTCAGGGATTATGGAAAAACAACTCCTCTCTGGTGCAGCTGTTAGGGCTGTGTCCGCTGCTGGCGGTGACCTCCACGGCAACCAACGCCCTTGGCCTGGGGCTGGCGACCACGCTGGTGCTGACGCTGACCAACCTTTTTGTCTCCTTGCTTCGCCGCTGGACGCCGCCTGAAATCCGTATTCCTATTTACGTGATGATCATCGCCTCGGTGGTGAGCTCAGTGCAAATGCTGATCAACGCTTACGCATTCGGCCTGTACCAGTCACTGGGCATTTTCATCCCACTGATTGTGACCAACTGTATTGTCGTTGGCCGCGCCGAAGCCTTTGCGGCAAAGCAAGGTCCGATGCTGTCCGCGCTGGACGGATTCGCCATCGGGATGGGTGCCACCTGCGCGATGTTTGTGTTGGGTTCCATCCGTGAAATTCTTGGCAACGGTACGCTCTTTGACGGCGCAGATGGCCTGCTGGGCAGTTGGGCCAAAGTGCTACGCATTGAAGTGTTCCACACCGATACGCCGTTCCTGCTGGCGATGCTGCCACCGGGTGCGTTTATTGGACTCGGTATGCTGCTGGCAGGGAAATACGTTATCGACCAGCGTATGAAGCAGAAAGCCACAAGTTTGCGTAATCATTGCGAAGTTGCGCCGGACGTCAAAGTCACGACAGGGAAAGCCTGATGAATAAAGAGAAGCGTCTTGAGATCCTCAGCCGGTTACGGGACAACGACCCGCACCCGACCACAGAACTTAATTTCACCAGCCCGTTCGAGCTGCTGATTGCGGTGCTGCTTTCCGCGCAGGCGACGGACGTCAGCGTCAATAAGGCCACGGCGAAGCTGTATCCGGTGGCGAACACCCCGGAAGCAATGCTGGCACTTGGCGTCGACGGTGTGAAAGAGTACATCAAGACTATTGGCCTGTTTAACAGCAAGGCCGAAAATGTGATTAAGACCTGCCGTATTCTGATTGAACAGCACGGCAGCATAGTGCCGGAGGACCGGGCCGCACTGGAAGCCCTGCCCGGTGTAGGACGCAAAACCGCGAATGTGGTACTGAACACCGCATTTGGCTGGCCAACCATCGCCGTAGACACCCATATCTTCCGCGTCTGTAACCGCACCCACTTCGCGCCTGGCAAAAACGTCGAACAGGTAGAAGAGAAACTGCTGAAAGTGGTGCCTGCCGAATTTAAAGTAGACTGCCACCACTGGTTGATTCTACACGGTCGCTATACCTGCATCGCACGTAAGCCTCGCTGTGGCTCTTGCCTGATTGAAGACCTGTGCGAATTTAAAGAAAAAGTCGATTGCTGATCCCGTTTTAACGCCGTGTTGTCACACGGCTTTCCTGCCTTCTGATTCACTCTCTAGCCTGCCAAAATCTAACGCATGATCCGGTCATTTATCGCTCTGGCAGGTTAATCGTTTTTTTCTCAGCTAAAATTTCTATACAAATGTGATCTAGATCACTTCGATAACATCACGTTACATCAATGTTATCAAAATGCTCGCAAGCCTTTGCCGATGCAGTAGTTAACTGTTTTTTAGCCAGACATATCACCACTATTTTTCGGATTAATGGACCATATCACTGGATACAAAGCAAAACAGCAGAACATCTCGCCTTTAGGGCGAGAATCGGGCTCTGTTTTAGTGAAAAAATCTAACGGAATCGAAACGGCGGTGTTAAACGCTGAATAACATTTAGATGAACGGACGATTATAACGATCTCGTTATGTGTAACAGAGTATTACAAACCCCTTGTATGAACGTTCAGGATAGTGAACATTACCTCCCGTTTTCCCCTCCAAGAATAATTATAAGGCGGATGTCAAAACGAACGTCACGCCCACCACCCCCGTTAATATGGGATGTAAAAAAAGAGGTATATGTGTCTACTGCAAACAATAAACCAACTGAAGAAAGCGTAAGTCTCAACGCTTTCAAGCAACCAAAAGCGTTCTATCTCATATTCTCTATCGAACTGTGGGAACGTTTTGGCTATTACGGCCTTCAGGGCATTATGGCCGTCTACCTGGTGAAACAACTGGGTATGTCCGAATCGGACTCCATTACGCTGTTCTCCTCTTTCAGTGCGCTGGTGTATGGTCTGGTCGCTGTAGGCGGCTGGCTGGGCGATAAAGTTCTGGGTACCAAACGCGTTATCATGCTGGGCGCCATCGTTCTGGCGATCGGTTACGCACTGGTCGCCTTCTCAGGTCATGACGCTGCTGTCGTTTATATGGGTATGGCGACCATCGCGGTCGGTAACGGCCTGTTTAAAGCGAACCCGTCTTCCCTGCTTTCTACCTGTTACGACAAAGAGGATCCGCGTCTGGACGGTGCATTCACCATGTACTACATGTCCATCAACATCGGTTCCTTCTTCTCTATGCTGGCCACTCCATGGCTGGCGGCGAAATACGGCTGGAGCACTGCGTTTGCGCTGAGCGTGGTCGGTATGTGTATCACCGTAGTGAACTTCGCGTTCTGCCAGAAATGGGTGAAAAGCTACGGCTCCAAGCCTGATTTTGCGCCGGTACACGTTGGCAAACTGCTGGCAACTATCGTCGGTGTTGTGATTCTGGTTGCTATCGCCACCTGGCTGCTGCACAACCAGGGTATCGCACGCTTGGTTCTGGGCGTTGTTGCTCTGGGTATCATCTGCATCTTCGCGAAAGAAACCTTCGCCATGCAGGGAGCTGCACGTCGTAAGATGCTCGTTGCGTTCATCCTGATGGTTGAAGCTATCGTGTTCTTCGTGCTGTACAGCCAGATGCCAACGTCTCTGAACTTCTTCGCTATCCGTAACGTTGAGCATTCCATTCTGGGTATCGCGTTTGAGCCAGAACAGTTCCAGGCACTCAACCCATTCTGGATCATGATTGGTAGCCCAATTCTGGCCGCCATCTACAACAAGATGGGCGACCGTATGCCAATGCCGAACAAATTTGCCTTCGGTATGGTGCTGTGTTCTCTGGCCTTCCTGGTGCTGCCACTGGGTGCGAAATTCGCATCTGACGCAGGTATCGTCTCTGTAAACTGGTTGATTCTGAGCTACGCGCTGCAGTCTATCGGTGAGCTGATGATCTCCGGTCTGGGTCTGGCAATGGTTGCACAGCTGGTTCCACAGCGTCTGATGGGCTTCATCATGGGTAGCTGGTTCCTGACTACTGCCGGTGCTGCAATCATCGCCGGTAACGTGGCCAACCTGATGGCGGTTCCAGAAAACGTAACCGACCCTCTGCTGTCCCTGCACGTTTACGGTGATGTGTTCATGAAGATTGGTATCGCGACCGCTGTTATCGCTGTACTGATGATGCTGACTGCACCGAAACTGAATCGCATGACTCAGGATGACGAAGCGGATATCGCAAAAGCTCGCGAGACAGCTTCCGCATAACTTTCCCGGAAAACGAATTAATTAAGCCGCTGATACGTTCAGCGGCTTTTTTTTTATCTGTTCGCGCTCTAGGATAAGGTACACATCTGTGTCCAAAGGAGTTCGTCATGAAATTGTTTTACAAACCCGGTGCCTGTTCCCTTGCTTCCCACATCGCGTTGCAAGAGAGCGGGATGGATTTTTCGCTGGTCGGCGTTGACCTCGCGAAAAAGCAGCTGGAAAACGGGGAAGATTATTGGCAAGTGAACCCAAAAGGCCAGGTGCCCGCCCTGCTTCTGGATGACAATACCCTACTGACTGAGGGTGTGGCGATTATGCAGTACATCGCCGATACAAAAGTCGATCGTCAACTGCTGGCCCCGGCGGGAAGCATTGCACGCTACAGGACGCTGGAATGGCTGAATTACATCGCCACAGAGTTGCACAAGGGCTTTACGCCGCTGTTCCGTCCCGACACTCCGGAAGACTTTAAGCCAACCGTACGCGCGCTGCTGGAGAAGAAACTGAGCTACGTGAACGACGCTCTGCGTGATAACGAGTGGATTTGCGGTAGCCGCTTTACGATTGCCGATGGCTATCTGTTTACCGTGCTGCGCTGGGCGCATGCGGTGAAACTGGATATGAGCGGGCTGAAGAATATTGAAGCCTACATGGCGCGGGTGGCGGCCCGTCCAGGCGTGACGGCGGCAATGGAAGCGGAAGGTCTGAGCTAACCCGGCGGCGTAAACCTGCCAGAATGACAACAGAACACAAGCCCGATAAGCGCTAGCGCCATCGGGCAAGAAAAAGGCCGCATTCGCGGCCTTTCCTTTTTCCTGTCTGCGGGAATTTACTTCCAGCACACCAGGCAGTAGTTCTTCTTACCACGACGCAGCAGCGTGTAGCGTCCGAACAGACGATCGCTTTCCGCGAAAGTGTATTCCGGATCAATCTGCTTCTCACCGTTGATGGTGACCGCATTAGAGGCGATAGTTTTACGCGCCTGACCGCGGGACGGCTGCAGTTCGGAATCCACCAGCGCCTGGATCAGGTCAGCACCTTTTTCCATTTCGACCATCGGTACGCCATCCTGCGCCAGCTGTTCGAAATCAGCTTCGCTTAACGCGCTCAGCGTGCCGTTGAACAGGCTTTCGGTGATGCGTTTTGCCGCTACCAGGCCTTCTTCACCATGAACCAGACGGGTCACCTGCTCGGCCAGAACGTACTGGGCGCGCGGGGCTTTGCCGCTGTTTTTGTCTTCTTCTTCCAGCGCATTGATTTCGGCAATGTCCATGAAGGTGAAGAATTTCAGGAAGCGGTAAACGTCCGCATCCGCGGTGTTGATCCAGAACTGGTAGAATTTGTACGGGCTGGTTTTCTTCGGATCCAGCCACACAGCGCCGCCTTCGGTCTTACCAAATTTGGTACCGTCTGATTTGGTTATCAGCGGAACGGTCAGGCCGAACACCTGGTTCTGGTGCAGACGACGGGTCAGGTCGATGCCGGAGGTGATGTTGCCCCACTGATCGGAGCCGCCAATCTGCAGCGCCACACCGTGCAGTTTGTTCAGGCAAGCGAAGTCATAACCCTGCAACAGGTTGTAGGAGAACTCGGTGAACGAGATACCCTGATCGTCACGATTCAGACGCTGTTTCACCGCTTCCTTGTTGATCATCTGGTTTACAGAGAAGTGCTTACCGATGTCACGCAGGAAGGTCAGCACGTTCATGCCGCCGAACCAGTCGTAGTTGTTGGCCGCGATCGCAGAGTTGCTGCCGCAGTCGAAATCGAGGAACGGGGCAACCTGTTTGCGGATTTTATCCACCCACTCCTGCACGGTATCTTCGGTGTTCAACTTACGCTCGGCCGCTTTAAAGCTTGGATCGCCGATAAGACCGGTCGCTCCGCCCACCAGCGCCACAGGCTTGTGACCTGCTTCCTGGAAGCGTTTCAGGCATAACAGGGGAACGAGATGCCCCAAATGCAAGCTGTCAGCGGTCGGATCGAAGCCGCAATAGAGCGCGATCGGGCCCTGCGCCAGTCGCTCTGCTAACGCTTCCTCATCCGTCACCTGAGCCACAAGGCCCCGCTCTTGCAATTGTTTAATCAAGTTACTGCTCGCCATCAAAGTCTCCATGTATAAAACAGACTGCACCTTAGCCGGTACACGACGTTTCGCCATTTGCGAAAGGTTCATAGAATAAAACGCCAGCCCGTGTTGTGCCAGCGCTTAAAACAACAAAATGCGCGATTACGGCGCGAGGCGGTCGATTTTCCAGGCGTCGTTTTCACGCTGGTATAAAAAACGATCGTGCAGACGGTGTTCACCACCCTGCCAGAACTCCATCGACTCAATATTGATGCGGTAGCCACCCCAGAAACTGGGCAGCGGCACTTCGCCCTGCTGGAACTTCTGTTTGAGCTCGAGGAATTTGCTTTCGAGGATCCCGCGCGCCGAAATACGGCTGGACTGTTTGGAGACCCAGGCGCCAATCTGGCTGTCACGTGGGCGGCTGTGGAAGTATTTCACCACTTCAAGGGTAGAAAGACGCTCGGCTTTACCGGTGACCATTACCTGACGTTCCAGCATATGCCACGGGAAAAGCAGGCTGATACGCGGATTCTGCTCCAGATGGAGCGCCTTCCGGCTACCGAGGTTGGTATAGAACACCAGCCCTTTTTCGTCATAATGCTTTAACAAAACGATACGCTGGTACGGCTGACCGTTTTCGTCCACGGTTGCCACAACCATCGCGGTAGGATCGGCGAGTCTGGCCTCACAGGCCTGACCCAACCAGCGCTCAAACAGCGCCAGGGGTTCAGCAGGAAGATCGCGACGGCGCAGGCCGCCACGGGTGTACTCACGGCGCAGATGCGCGATTTGCTGCAGGGAGTCGTTGTCAGACATGGCGTTTAGGATAGTTGTCTTCAGGTGGCGCTATTGTGCGCCGCCATCAGCAAAATCTCAACGCTTCGGGTTTTGTAACTGACAGTTATTCAGCACGATACGGTCACGTTTGTAAACCGTGGCGCTGTCGCCCTTCGACCAGAAAACGTAAATACCGTCGGTGTAACGCGCGCCAGAAGCGGAGATACCCTGGGTTAACGTTTGCTGCTGATTGTCATAGATGAAATCTACCTGCTGACGGGTGTTATTCAGGTGAACGGTCAACGGTTTTTCATCGCACTGGTATTGCAGAGTGTCGGTGTTCATTCGCTCAACGAACTGGTTGTAGTAGCTACAACCAGAGAGCATCAGTGGTACTACAGCGAGAAGAATTTTTTTCATTGGCTTGCCTTAAGACTGTCCCGGTCCCGGAGGGCAGTTGCCCTCCCTTAACACTTCCATTCTATCGACAACGAGCACGCGCCTCAGTCAGTTAACTCTGATTCTGCACCGGGTTTGCAGGGAAAATAGCCCCCAGGATTGTAGGCTCACTGGCACCAGTGACCGACGGTAAATTACCCGGCAGCCCTGCAAGAGTACGCCACGCGAGCCATGCGAAGGCCAGACCTTCCATATCGTCTCCGCTGACGCCAGCATCATCGGTGGTCGAGACTTCCGTGCCCGGCAGCAGTGCAGCCAGACGCGCCATCAACAGCGGATTACGGCTCCCGCCGCCGCACACCAGTAGCCGTTCACAGCCGCCGCTCAGCAACACCTGCTCGCTGATGGTAACTGCGGTTAATTCAGTCAGCGTGGCCATGACATCTTTCGCCGCCAAACCCGGGTACTTCGTCAACTGGCGCTCCAGCCAGCCATAATTGAAATATTCGCGACCGGTACTTTTCGGTGCCGGCAGCGCAAACCACGGATCGCTCAGCATTTCCTGCAGCAGTGGCAGGATAACTTTGCCGGAATTCGCCCACTCGGCGTCTTTATCGTACGGTTTACCACACTGACGCCAGATCCACGCGTCCATCAGCATATTGCCCGGCCCGGTGTCGTGCCCTTTTACCGGCAAACCTGGGCAAAGCATCGACAGATTCGCAATTCCACCGATGTTCAGCACGATGCGACGCTCATGCGGATTAGCCAGCAGCGCGTGGTGGAACGCAGGCACCAGCGGCGCGCCTTGGCCACCAAGGGCGATATCGCGACGGCGGAAATCTCCAATCACCGTCACGCCGGTGCGTGCGGCAATTATATTGTTGTCACCAATTTGCAGCGTATGCGGGGCGTCTCCGTCCGGTTCATGCCAGACGGTCTGGCCATGACAGCCAATGGCAACGATATCACCGGCAGACAGTTTTTCCTGCGCCATCAGCGCCAACACCGCATCGGCAAACAGACGCCCCAGGCGCGTATCGAGCTGACCGTACTGCGACAGCGTCAGTTGCTGACCCTGGCAAATCGCGAGGATATCTTCCTTCAGAGCTATGGGAATGGGATACGACAGGCTGGCCTGCTGCGCCACCATGTTATCGTCCATGGCCGCGAGCACCACGTCCACGCCATCAAGGCTGGTACCCGACATCACACCAATATAGCGACCCGAATTCATACGCCTTCCTTAGTTCATGACAGAGAGCCACACTGAAACATAAAGTCTTTCTTAATACCATGATCCAATAACAAAATTTAACAAACCTGTGTGTGGGCGCGATACGGCCTGAGTCAGAGTGGCAACGTAACGGCCGTTTACGCTTGGTTAAGCACAAAGAGATTACAATTTTGAAGAGATCCTCGTAGAACATATGACCCGTGGCGCATAAATGCCATATAATTGCGGTGTAAGGATGCTCTCAAGAGCGTTTCTTGGTGAACAGGAGATTCATAAATGATGTTACGTGTATTGGCCGTTTCAATGATTGGTTTATCGCTTGCCGGTTGTGTTAATAGCAGCGGCCTCTCCGGGGACGTTTATTCCGCATCCGAAGCCAAACAGGTTCAGAATGTGACCTACGGGACCATCGTCCACACGCGTCCGGTACAGATCCAGGGTGGCAACGATTCTAACGTTATCGGCGCAATCGGCGGTGCAGTTCTCGGTGGCTTCCTCGGGAATACCGTCGGCGGCGGTACGGGTCGTTCACTCGCGACCGCAGCAGGTGCTGTTGCAGGTGGCGTAGCGGGCCAGGGCGTTCAGGGTGCAATGAACAAAACCCAGGGCGTTGAGCTGGAAATCCGCAAAGACGACGGCAACACCATTATGGTTGTGCAGAAACAGGGTGATACTCAATTCGTCGCAGGCCAGCGCGTTGTGATGGCCAGCAATGGCAGTCAGGTGACCGTTTCCCCACGCTAATTATCAGGCCAGCCAGACGTCACCGGACGGTGACCTGGCGGGCATAAGAAAAAGGCCCTGATATCAGGGCCTTTTTGTCACTATCGGCGCGAAACTCAGTCTCTGGACTGCAGTTCGTTGATATTCTGCTCCAGCTTACGAATAAGCCCAAGCAACAAATCCAGTTCCTCAGGAGAAATACCCGCAAGGATTTCACCCCGCGTCTTGCGAATCACCGTCTCCATATCTTCAATCAACGGTTCGGCTTTCTCGGTCAGTTTAATGCGTTTGGCACGACGGTCATTTGCACAGGTCTGACGCGAAATCAGGCCCTTCTCTTCTAACTGATCCAACGTACGAACCAGTGAAGGCTGCTCAATCCCAATCGCTTTAGCCAGTTGAATTTGCGACTGTTCAGGCGGCAGCTGATGAATGTTATGCAGCGTAACCCAGTGAGTCTGCGTTAATTCCAGAGGTTTCAGGCGATGGTCAATCAAAGCACGCCAGATACGCACCAGCCGTGCCAGATCAGAACCCAGTGGCGATTCCAATTTCATCTCCTTATAATTAGCTTGCTAAGTTATTATACTGATTTTAGAATAGTGTGCAGCATTTAAATGCCCAAAACAAATGTATTGCCTTGTCCCCGCAGACTGACACAATGATTTACACTGATAATTATGATGGCGCATCGCGGCCCTCGACCCGCAACGATGCATTTGCAAAGGATTTTTGCTCGTGAAGCTGACGCTCAATACCTCGGGACTTCCCCTGCAGGACCTCATCGTCGGGGCCTCTATCTATTTTCCCCCGCTGTTCAAAGCGGTTATCCTGGGTTTCCTCATCTGGCTGCTCGCCCATCGCCAGCTGCGCGACTGGATGTACGCCGGTGACGTCTGGCATCCGCTGTTAATGGATCTTTCCCTGTTCGCGCTGGCAGTATGCCTGGCGTTGGTTTTGATTGTGGCGTGGTAACTAACTCGATGAAAAAGCTAAAATATTTCTCCACGCTGCTGGTTGCAGCCCTGGCACTGATTGCCGTGTGGCTGGTCTGGAATTACTACATGCAGTCACCGTGGACCCGTGACGGAAAAATCCGCGCTGAGCAGGTCAGCATCACGCCGCAGGTTTCGGGCAGTATCATGGAACTGAACGTGAAGGATAACCAGCAGGTTAAAGCGGGTGATGTGCTGTTTCGCCTCGATGCCACACCGTTTCACATCGCGGTGATGAATGCCCAGGCGCAACACGCTAAGGCTCTGTCTGATATGGCAAAGGCGAAATCAGATATGGACAGAGCACAGTCGGATATGGATAAGGCTCGACGTGAGGCCGATCGTCGCCGTAATTTGCCAAAAAACTTCATCTCTGCAGAAGACCTCGACACGGTTAACATCGCGCTGCAAACCGCCAAGGCCAATGCCGAAGCCGCCAAAGCCAACGTTGCCGCCGCCAAAGCCAGTGCCGATGCCGCTAACGCCGCGCTGGAACACGCCAACTGGCAACTCTCGCAAACCGAGGTCAAAGCCCCGGTCGACGGCTGGGTAACCAACGTGTCCACTCGCACTGGCGATTACGCCGCCGTCGGCCACCCGGTATTCGCCCTCGTAGACAGCCATTCATTCTATGTCGTGGGCTACTTCGAAGAAACCAAACTTCGTCACATCAAACCAGGCGTCAGCGCCAGCGTGGTACTTTACAGCAACGGACAGACGTTACAGGGTCACGTCGCCAGTATTGGGCGCGCCATCTCTGATCAAAGCGTTGGCCCGGAAGGTAGCCTGATTGCCGATGTCAAACCGACCATTCCGTGGGTGCGCCTGGCCCAGCGCGTGCCGGTGCGTATCGAATTCGATAAGCTGCCAGACGATATTATTCTGGTGTCGGGTACCACCTGCACCGTGTCGATTGGCTCTCTGTAATGACCCTACAGGCCCTCAACTGGCGGTCGCTGCCGTGGATTAAAGCGACCCGTCCGCAATGGCGATATGCGCTACGCAACGGCATCGCCATGTGTCTGGCCTTGAGTTTTGCGTATTACATCAATCTCGACCAGCCCTACTGGGCAATGACCTCCGCTGCGGTGGTGAGTTTCCCCACCGTCGGCGGCGTTATCAGTAAAAGCCTCGGCCGAATCGCCGGCAGCCTGCTCGGTGCCGTCGCTGCGATCCTGATTGCCGGACACACCATGACTGACCCCTGGCTTTTCCTGCTGGGGCTATCGGCGTGGATCGCCTTTTGCACCTGGACCTGCGCGATGTACATGAATAACGCCGCGTATGCGTTCCAGTTGGCGGGCTACACCTGCGCCATCATCGCCTTCCCAATGGTCAATCTGGTGGATGCGACCCATCTGTGGGATATCGCGCAGGCCCGCGTCTGTGAAGTTATCCTCGGGATTTTGTGCGGCGCGCTGATGATGATGATCCTGCCCAGCACCTCCGATGGCACTGCGCTTCTGACCGCCCTGAAAAACATGCACGCGCGTATTCTGGAACACGCCAGCCTGCTGTGGCAGCCGGAAACAACTGATGCGATTCGTACCGCGCATGAGAGCGTCATCGGTCAGATCCTGACCATGAACCTACTGCGCATTCAGGCGTTCTGGAGCCATTATCGTTTCCGACGCCAGAACAGCCTGCTGAACTATCTGTTACACCAGCAATTGCGCCTGACCAGCGTGATTTCCAGCCTGCGCCGGATGTTGATTAACTGGCCTGAATCCCCCGCCAATACCCGCGATGTGCTCGAAAAATTGTTTGCCGAGCTCGCGAGAACTGACGCTGATGCGTATTCCGTGGCCCGGATAATCGCGCCGCTGGCCCCACACAATCCGATGGATTACCGGCATCAGGCGTTCTGGCAGCGTCTGCGCTATTTCTGCCGTCTTTATTTAACCTCCAGTCGTTGGCTGAAACGGCTGGAAAATGCTTCCGCGATCACCGAATTTGACGTCCCGGCGGCGCCTGCGCTGACCCGGCGAACCGACCACGCCGAAGCGCTGTGGAACGGCCTGCGCACCTTTTTCGCGCTGATCATGGTCGGGGCATGGACCATCAATACCCAATGGACATCCGGCCCTGCGGCGCTGACCCTGGCGGCAATTTGCTGCGTACTGTTTTCGACCTCGCCCTCACCGTTCAATTCCCTGACGTTGCTGCTGCGCACGCTGCTTTGGCTGTCGCTGTTCAGCTTTGCAGTGAAGTTTGGCCTGATGGTGCAAATCAGTGACCTCTGGCAATTCCTGCTGTTTCTGTTCCCCCTGCTGGTCACCATGCAACTGTTCAAATTACAGATGCCGAAATACGCGGGGCTGTGGGGACAACTGGTGGTGTTTATGGGCTCTTTTATCTCGGTCACCAACCCGCCAGTATATGATTTTGCAGGATTTCTCAATGATAACCTGGCGAAAATCATTGGCGTAGGAATGGCATGGCTGGCCTTTGCGGTGCTGAAACCGGGCTCTGACGCGCGTAAAAGTCGGCGTCATATTCAGTCGTTACGTCGTCACTTTATTGATCAGCTGAGTCGTCATCCTCAGCAAAGTGAGCATGAGTTTGAATCTCTGGTTTATCACTACATCAGCCAGCTCAGTAACAGCCAGGATGCTCTGGCCCGCCGCTGGCTGCTGCGCTGGGGCGTGGTGTTGCTCAACTGCTCCCACGTGGTCTGGCAGCTGCGTGACTGGGAAACACGTTCCGATCCGCTGGTGCAGGTCCGGGACCTGTGCATCAGCCTGCTGCGGGATGTGATGAGCGAACGCGGCGTCCAGCAGCGACCGCTGGCGTCCACGCTGAGCGAGTTAAAGCGGATTTACGAAACCTTAGGCCATCACCACCAGCCTGCCGCCAGAGAACTGGCGGCGATAGTCTGGCGGCTTTACTGTTCTCTGTTACAGCTTGAACAGGCCCCGGTTGCGGGCACCCTCACCGAAAGAACTACTTGATAACCCCACAGGCATAGCGCACGCCGCCACCGCCGAGCGGTTTCGGCTGATCGGACATGTTATCGCCACCGACGTGGATCATCAGGGCCTTGCCTTTCACTTCATCGAGTTTTTTCAGACGCGGCGCCAGCACGGGCTGCGTGGCTTTCCCCTCTTTATCCACCACCAGCACGGGCAAATCACCTAAATGCCCCATTCCGGCGGGTCCTTCGTGTTTACCGGTATGATCCGGGTCCAGATGACCACCCGCAGCTTCGGCCGCACTGGCTTTACCCTCTTTAATTGCAGGCTGGCAGCTACCGTTGGCATGTACGTGGAAACCGTGCTCGCCGGGAGGCAATGCTTTGAGGTCAGGGGAAAATTCGAGGCCTTTATCGGTTTCGGTGATTTTTACTTCACCGATGGACTGTCCGACGGCTTGCGGGGTGACAAGATTCATTTCCACTTCCGTGCTGGCCGCGTATGCGCCGCTTGAAATGGCAAGAGTCAGTAACGTGAGCGTAATGCGCTTCATAGTACCTCCAAAAAAAAAGTGTCCATGGTAAGTCTAAACCAGGAACACCTTTCTGGACGGAACGTCAGCGCAAAGCGTGATTACGGTACGTCGTAACCCAGCGCGGCTTTACGGATGCGGAACCACTGCTGACGGGTCATGTCGAGCTGCTCAGCTGCAATCGCAGAACGCACGCGCTCGATTTTGCCGGAGCCGATGATAGGCAGTGGCTGAGACGGCAGACGCATCACCCAGGCGTAAACCACCTGTTCGATGCTTTCCGCGTTCAGTTCTGTCGCTACGTTAGCCAGCTCTTCGCGAAGTGGGGCAAATTTGTCGTCATTGAACAGGCTACCGCCACCCAGGCACGACCACGCCATTGGTCGCACGCGCAGCTGTTGCAGCTGATCGAGCGTGCCGTCCAACAGTAGCGGCTGGTGAACCGGAGAAAGTTCGACCTGGTTAGTCGCCAGGGTAAACGGCAGACGTGATTGCAGCAGCGAGAACTGCGCCGGGGTAAAGTTAGACACGCCGAAATGACGCACTTTGCCACTCTGATGCAGCTCGGTGAAGGCTTCAGCCACTTCGTCTGCATCCATCAGCGGATCGGGACGATGGATCAGCAGCAGGTCCAGATAGTCGGTGGCCAGATTGGTCAGGGACTGCTCGGCGCTGCGAACGATGTGGGATTTATCGGTGATATAGTGCCCGATAGCGTGTTCAGGTTTCGCGGTGGTCGCAATTCCGCATTTGCTGACCACTTCCATACGCGAACGCAGCTGCGGAGCCAGCTTCAAGGCTTCGCCAAACGCGGCTTCGCACAGATAACCGCCATAGATATCGGCGTGATCGACGGTGGTAATACCGAGGTCGAGATGCTCTTCAATAAAGCTGACCAGCTGCTGCGGGGACATGTTCCAGTCCATCAGACGCCAGTAGCCCATTACGAAGCGGGAGAATTCCGGGCCATTTGGCGCGAGAGTAATACGCTGAACCATACGAGCTTCCTCAACTGAAAAATTTCATCGAGTATACGCACATTTAACGTTAAAACAGTGAAGGCTGATCAGGTTCTTCAGGTAAAGCGGATTTGTTTGCGCGGATTTTGCGCAGCAGACGTTGACGGCAGAGGCGCAACACCTCCTGCTTTTGAGCATCATTGAAATTTTGCCAGTGGAAACGCTCGTCGCGGCTGCGCATACACCCCCGGCAGTAGCCGCGTTCATCGGACTGACAAATCCCCCGGCACGGACTCTGTACCGGGAAAAACTCCAGTTGTTCTGCCACGCCGCCCCCTGTTATCTGCATACACTCATTGAAGCCTGATAATGCGCATCCTGCAACCAGCAATCATTTATCTCTTGCATTAGACCGATCGGTCTACTACATTTAGCCCCATGAACAAACATACTGAACACGACACCCGCGAACATATCCTCGCTACCGGCGAGCGTTTATGTATGCACCGCGGCTTTACCGGAATGGGACTTAGCGAGCTGCTGAAAACGGCAGAAGTGCCAAAAGGCTCGTTTTATCACTATTTCCGCTCTAAAGAAGCGTTCGGTGTTGCGATGCTCGAGCGGCACTACGCAGACTATCATCAACGTCTGTCTGAGCATTTTGCCCATGGCGACGGCAACTACCGCGACCGCCTGCTGGCCTATTACCAGCACACGCTGAACCAGTTTTGTCAGCAAGGCATTATCAGCGGTTGTCTGACGGTAAAACTGTCAGCCGAAGTGTGTGACCTCTCGGAAGTCATGCGCACGGAAATGAACAAAGGGGCCAGCCAGATTATTGTTTTGCTGTCCCACGCGCTTGAAGAAGGGCGTAAAGAGAAAAGCCTCACCATTTTCGGTGACGCCCATACCCAGGCCGAAGTGCTGTATTCGCTCTGGTTGGGGGCCAATCTTCAGGCCAAAATTTCTCGCAGTGCGACGCCGCTCGAAAGCGCGCTCGAACATGCGAAGACCATGATTGCCGCGCCTGGCCAATAACAGGCGTTTTTATTTTACGATTTACTAGACGACCGGTCTATTCAGGAGTCATGCACTATGTCACAACACAAACTGTTTACCCCGCTCAAGGTTGGCGCTGTCACACTGCCTAACCGCGTACTGATGGCCCCGCTGACGCGTCTTCGCAGCATCGAGCCTGGCGACATCCCTACTCCGCTGATGGGTGAATACTATCGCCAGCGCGCAAGCTCCGGGCTGATTATCTCTGAAGCGACGCAGATTTCTGCTCAGGCGAAAGGCTACGCGGGCGCACCTGGCCTGCACAGCCCAGAACAAATTGCCGCGTGGAAAAAAATCACCGCAGGCGTACATGCTGAAAACGGTCACATCGCCGTTCAGCTGTGGCACACCGGCCGTATTTCGCATAACAGCCTCCAGCCAGGCGGCCAGGCGCCGGTTGCGCCATCTGCGCTGAGCGCGGGCACCCGAACTTCCCTGCGTGATGCCAACGGCCACGCCACTCGCGAAGACACCTCTGTACCGCGCGCGCTGGAACTGGAAGAAATCCCGGGCATCGTTGACGATTTCCGCCAGGCGGTGGCTAACGCTCGTGAAGCCGGTTTCGACCTCGTCGAACTGCACTCCGCGCACGGCTACCTGCTGCACCAGTTCCTGTCACCATCGGCAAACCAGCGTACCGATCAGTACGGCGGCAGCATTGAAAATCGCGCCCGGCTGGTGCTGGAAGTGGTAGACGCCGTCAGCAAAGAGTGGAGCGCCGATCGCATCGGGATCCGTGTTTCGCCGATTGGTTCGTTCCAGAACACCGACAACGGCCCGAACGAAGAAGCGGATGCGCTGTATCTGATTGAAGAACTGGGCAAACGTGGCATTGCTTACCTGCACATGTCTGAGCCAGACTGGGCCGGTGGTCAGCCTTATACCGAAGAATTCCGTCGTAAAGTACGCGAACGTTTCCACGGCCCAATTATCGGTGCCGGGGCGTACACGCCAGAAAAAGCAGAAGATCTGATTGCTAAAGGTCTGATTGATGCCGTGGCATTTGGTCGCGCATACATCGCAAACCCGGACCTGGTTGCACGACTGGAGCGTAAAGCGGAACTGAACCCGCAGCGCCCGGAAAGCTTCTACGGCGGCGGCGCGGAAGGCTATACCGACTACCCTACACTCTAATCCCCGCATTGATAGCGGCGGGCATCCGCCGCTATACTGATTGTCCTGCTTTATAAACAATATGATAAGGGGAAGACTATGCGCCTACTTCACACCATGCTGCGTGTTGGCAATCTGCAACGTTCCATCGAGTTTTACACCAACGTGCTGGGCATGAAGCTGCTGCGCACCAGCGAAAACCCGGAATACAAATATTCCCTCGCCTTCGTCGGCTACGGCCCGGAGAGTGAAGAAGCGGTCATCGAACTGACCTATAACTGGGACGTAGAAAGCTACGATCTCGGCACCGCTTACGGCCATATCGCGCTGAGCGTAGATAACGCCGCAGAAGCCTGTGAACGCATCCGCAATAACGGCGGCAACGTAACCCGCGAAGCCGGTCCGGTAAAAGGCGGCACCACCGTTATCGCCTTTGTCGAAGATCCAGATGGATATAAAATCGAACTGATTGAAGCCAAAGACGCCGGTAAAGGTCTTGGTCACTAAGACTCCCTGGGTGCTACGGCACCCATTTTTTTGCTCCCGCCTCTGCTGCAACCGCTGGCAAAATTTGCCATAATGCGCGCTACTTTTTGTAAGCCTAAGAGATCCTGATGTCCGACAACGCTCAACGTAATGCACTGTGCGACCGCTTCCGTGGTTTTTATCCTGTAGTAATAGATGTCGAAACAGCGGGCTTTAACGCCAAAACGGATGCGCTGCTGGAAGTCGCCGCCGTGACGTTAAAAATGGACGAAGACGGCTGGCTGATGCCGGACAGCACACTGCATTTCCATGTTGAGCCGTTTGAAGGCGCGAATCTGGTCCCGGAAGCGCTGGCGTTTAATGGCATTGATCCTAATGACCCTGAGCGCGGTGCCGTCAGCGAATACGACGCCTTGCACGCCATCTATAAAGAAATACGTAAAGGCATGAAGGATCAGGAGTGCAATCGGGCAATCATGGTGGCGCACAACGCCACGTTCGATCACAGCTTTATGATGGCCGCGTCTGAGCGCGCCGGGCTGAAACGCAATCCATTCCACCCGTTTGTGACTTTTGACACCGCCGCGCTGAGCGGGCTGGCACTGGGGCAAACCGTGTTGTCGAAAGCCTGCCTGGCCGCAGGAATGGAGTTTGACGGCAACAAAGCACACTCTGCTCTGTACGACACCGAACAGACGGCGCAGCTGTTTTGTGAAATCGTCAACCGCTGGAAACGTTTGGGCGGCTGGCCGTTACCGCTGCCGGAAGGCGAAAGCGAAGAGTAAAAAAAGCGACCATTGGTCGCTTTTTTATTGCCAGTCAAAAACTTATTCAGCGCTGCTCTGCTCGTCGTCTTTGTACTTTGCAGCCGTCTCTTTGATCAGCTGTTGCAGTTCGCCACGCTGGTACATCTCAATCAGGATGTCACAGCCGCCAACCAGCTCACCGTCAATCCACAGCTGTGGGAAGGTCGGCCAGTTTGCGTATTTTGGCAGCTCAGCGCGGATATCCGGGTTTTGCAGAATATCAACGTAAGCGAAACGTTCGCCACAGGCAGAGAGTGCCTGAACCGCCTGAGCAGAGAAACCGCAGCTTGGCAGTTTCGGGGAACCCTTCATATACAGAAGGATTGGGTTCTCGGCGATTTGGGTCTGGATTTTCTCAAGAGTCGTACTCATATCTTGCTTCCTTAAACTTCTTTTTATGGCTGTAGTCGCTAAGTGTAACGTCAACGACGGCTGTCAGAAAATAACATTTTGTTCACGATAATGCATTTTACCTCTGACGTTTTGAAGTTGCCTTAAAAATATGCCTTTATCGGCCTCCCCCGCGTAAACATGAGCATTTTCCGAACATGTTATGTCCGCCTTGACGCATTTTTTTGCAGTCGCTAACGAAACTGTGCATCAGATACAAAAACACTATTAACAATTAATGTTTTTATGCTTTAGAATCGATTCGTTTTGTCAATCATACCCAGGCATGACCGTTTGCCTGCCTAACAGAGGAATGCTCAGTGGCGCGGATAAATAAAGTTTCGATCACGCTCTGTGCTTTGCTGTTTACATCGTTGTCCATTACGCCGTTGTCCCATGCATCGGAGCAGGCGCGCACGTCTGCGTCGCAAAAATCCCATCAGGCGAAAGCAGACCGTAAAAAGAAAACGACGGGCAACAAAACAAAATCAGCAACGAAAACCTCAAGCAAGAAGAAAACCAGTACCCTTAAGCAAACAACGACCGCCAAAAGTAAAAAAACGTCCGCCGTCCGTAAAACCGCCTCTACCCGCAAAATCCATAGCCCCGCGTTGAAAACCGCCTCCGTCAAAATGGCGCAGAAATGCAACGTCCGTAAAGGCCATAAAAAGAAATGCGTTAGCGAAGACGTCAAACCGTTAACCATTGCGGATGCACATAAAGCGCGCGTGCAGAAAGCACAAAAAACGGCGATGAATAAATTGATGGGCCAGATTGGCAAACCATACCGTTGGGGTGGCACTTCGCCACGCACCGGTTTCGATTGCAGCGGTCTGGTTTACTACGCGTACAAAGATCTGGTGAAATTCCGTATTCCTCGCACCGCGAATGAAATGTATCACCTGCGTGATGCGCGCTCTGTTAACCGGGGTGAGCTGCAAAGCGGCGATCTGGTGTTCTTCCGTACCCGCGGTCGTGGCACTGCCGATCACGTAGGCGTTTACGTCGGCAATGGTAAATTTATTCAGTCCCCGCGCACCGGCCGCGATATCCAGATTACCTCTCTGAGCGAAGATTACTGGGCGAACCACTACGTTGGCGCACGGCGCGTGATGACGCCGAAAACAATTCGCTGATCCCTGCCCTGTCGATCTATCGACAGGGTAAGTTCTTCTTTAGCCACATCTTTTAATTTGCTACCCTATCCATACTCAATGCATGGTTATTGAGTAATAAAATAATAGGGAGAATAAGCAATGTCATTCGAATTACCTGCATTACCGTATGCAAAAGACGCCCTGGCGCCACACATCTCCGTAGAAACGCTGGAATACCACTACGGCAAACATCACCAGACCTATGTCACCAACCTGAACAACCTGATCAAAGGCACTGCGTTTGAGGGCAAAACGCTGGAAGAGATCGTTCGCACTTCCGAAGCGGGCGTTTTCAACAATGCTGCACAGGTGTGGAACCACACGTTTTACTGGAACTGCCTGGCACCAAACGCCGGTGGCGAGCCAACCGGTGACGTTGCAGCCGCTATCAACGCGAGCTTCGGCAGCTTTGCTGACTTTAAAGCGCAGTTCACCGATGCCGCTGTTAAAAACTTCGGCGCTGGCTGGACCTGGCTTGTGAAAAATGCAGACGGCAAACTGGCTATCGTTTCTACGTCTAACGCGGGTACCCCGTTGACGACTGACGCCAAACCGCTGCTGACCGTGGATGTATGGGAACATGCCTACTACATTGACTACCGTAACGCCCGCCCGAACTATCTCGAGCATTTCTGGGCGCTGGTAAACTGGGAATTTGTCGCGAAGAACCTGGCGGCATAATTAACGCTACATAATCCCAGTTACAGGAAGATGGCCCGGCGAGGAAACATCACCGCCGGGCATATCATCACTGACTGGAATACACTTCCTCAGGCTGACGACGCCCAGTCAACAGCACCACCAGTAACGCAACCCCGGCGATAATCGCCCCCATTACTGGCACGAAGGTGTAACCCAGGCCGCCGGAAATCACCGCCCCGCCCGCCGCCGCGCCCAGCGCATTACCCAGATTGAACGCCCCGATATTGACCGATGACGACAGACCTGGCGCTTCATGTGCCACACGCATCACGCGCATTTGCAGCGGAGGGACTACCGCGAAGGTCGCCGCCCCCCAGATAACCATGCTTACCGCCGCGCCGATTTCGTTTTGCGCAAGCCACGGGATAGATGCCATGATAACGATCAGCAGCGTCAGGAAGCCTTTCAGCGTGCCGGTCACCGAGCGGTCAGCAAACTTGCCGCCCAGATAGTTACCGATAGAGAAGCCGACGCCAATCAGCACCAGCATGGCAGTAACGAACAGCGGTGACGCATGCGTAATGGTATGCAGCACGGGCGAAATATAGGTGTAGAGCGTGAACATCGCCCCCGCCCCGAGCACGGTAGTCAGCAGCGCCGTTAGTACCTGCGGACGCATCAGAACCGACAGCTCTTTTTTTACGTCCGGGCGTTCACCGCTGCTGCCCTTCGGCAAGGAGAACCACAGACTAGCCATCGCCACCAGGCCAAGTCCGGCCGTTGCGAGGAACGACATCCGCCAGCCGATGGTTTCACCGAGCCAGGTCGCCGCCGGAACGCCGCCGATATTGGCAATCGTCAGCCCCATAAACATGGTCGCCACCGCGCTGGCCTGCTTATGCTTAGGCACAACGCTTGCTGCTACCACTGAACCGAGGCCGAAGAAGGCGCCGTGATTAAGACTGGTGATAATGCGCGACAGCAGCAGCGTGGTGTAATCCGGCGCGATTGCCGACAACACGTTGCCGATCGTGAAAATTGCCATCAGGAAAATGAGCGCATTACGGCGCGCGCGATGTGAAAGCAGCAGCGTCATCAGCGGCGCACCGACCATCACGCCAATGGCATACGCGCTGATCAGCATCCCGGCGACGGGAATCGACACGTCCACACCTTTGGCGATGACAGGCAACAGGCCCATTGGCGAAAACTCAGTGGTACCTATGCCAAATGCCCCAATAGCCAGTGCCAGCAGGGGGAAATTGATTTTCATGTAACGACTCCGGTAAGCCATCTCATTGAGACAGTGCAAAAGCAGAAGTCAAAAGCATGACATCAATCACATAAAAACAAAAGTAAACAAAATGGCAAAAGTTTTTTGCGAATTTGATAACAATCAGACAGGAAGAATGAGAAGGAGGAAGAGAGCTCTCCCTCCGGGTAAATCAGTGCAGTACAGCAGTCAGCCCGGCAGAAACAATCAGTGCCAGAGCGATAACGGTAGTCATCAGAGAGAGCTTCAGGTCGGTACTCATCAATTTTTCTCCTTTTAATCCCCACAACAAAAGTGAGCTTGCTCATTTTTGCACAAATATACGCAAAAATCTTCCAGGTTTTCGGCTCATATACCCAAAATAATTCCCGTTTCCGGCAGGCAGCAAGCCCGTGAATCCCCAGGCGCTTACTCAAGTCAGTGACGGAGATGAACAGGTGCAGCCAACGCACATACAACTTGAAGTATGACGAGTTTATCGATTTTTCTCTTTCCCTTTGCCTCAAAATCAGACAAAATTCCCAGCTAATTTAAAAGCGTACCAGCCATTGACCCCCTCCTGTCGTCCTGTCTGTATCCCGGCGTACTGCAATTCAATTGAATTGTGTTAAGGGTGTGTAAAGGCAAACGTTTTCGTGTCGGCAATCAGGCGTAAGGAAAGGGTCTGGAGTGAGAACGAATGGCAACTATTAAAGATGTAGCGAAACGCGCAAACGTTTCCACTACAACTGTATCACATGTAATTAACAAGACGCGTTTCGTGGCGGAAGAGACCCGCAACGCGGTGTGGGCGGCCATTAAAGAGCTGCACTACTCCCCTAGCGCCGTGGCGCGCAGCCTGAAGGTGAATCACACCAAAACAATCGGCCTGCTGGCCACCAGCAGCGAAGCCGCCTATTTTGCTGAAATCATTGAAGCCGTTGAAAAAAACTGCTTCGAGAAAGGCTATACCCTGATCCTGGGTAACGCCTGGAACAACCTGGAAAAGCAGCGCGCCTATCTTTCAATGATGGCGCAAAAGCGCGTCGATGGCCTGCTGGTGATGTGTTCGGAATACCCACAGTCGGTGCTCGAGATGCTGGAGGAGTACCGTCACATCCCGATGGTGGTGATGGACTGGGGCGAATCTAAAGCTGATTTTACCGACTCGGTGAATGATAACGCTTTCCAGGGTGGCTATATTGCCGGACGCTATCTGGTTGAACGCGGTCATCGTGAAATCGGCGTCATTCCTGGGCCGATGGAGCGTAATACCGGCGCCGGACGTCTGGCGGGTTTCATGAAAGCCATGGAAGAAGCGCAGATCAGCGTGCCTGAAAACTGGATTGTGCAGGGTGATTTCGAGCCGGAATCCGGCTATCGCGCCATGCAGCAAATTCTTGCGCAACAGCCACGCCCGACCGCCGTATTCTGCGGCGGTGACATTATGGCGATGGGTGCCTTGTGTGCCGCAGACGAAATGGGCCTGCGCGTTCCACAGGATATTTCAGTCATTGGCTACGATAACGTGCGTAACGCGCGCTTCTTTACCCCTGCCCTGACCACTATCCACCAGCCGAAGGATTCGCTGGGTGAAGCGGCCTTCGATATGCTGCTGGATCGTATCGTCAATAAGCGTGAAGAGTCGCAGTCTATTGAAGTGCATCCGCGCCTGATCGAGCGTCGCTCGGTTGCCGACGGTCCGTTCCGCGACTACCGCCGTTAATGATCTCTCAGGAGCCGGTTATTCCGGCTCCTGTAACCACTCTTTATTCAACGTTTCACTGTCCCCTAAATACTCCAGCAGCCAGCTCAGCGCCGGTGACATGTCATTTTGTTGCCAGGTCAGGCAGCAGGCCGCATCCGGGAACGGATTTTCCAGCTCCAGCGCCACCCATTCACCGCTGTCGATATACGGACGGGCAAAATGCGTGGGCACCATTCCGGCACACAGCCCGGCTGAAAGACAGGTCGCGGAAGATTCCCAGTCCGGCACCACAATCCGTTTTTGATTATCCAGCAACCAGGTGATGCGTTTCGGCAACGATCGCGAGGTATCTTCCTGCACCAGCGCCGACCAGTTGCGCAACACATCATCGCTGAGCGGGCCGGGCATCTGCGCCAGCGGGTGTTGACTCGACACCACGCAGTTCCAGCTCAGCATCCCCATATCGCGAAACGCATAACGCCCACCGACCGGGATCGCCTGTGTGGCCCCAATCGCCAGCTCTACGCGCCCGTCGGATAATGCATCCCACACGCCGTTGAACACTTCCTGGAATACGCACAGTTCGACATCCTTAAAGTGGCGATAGAAATCGACAATCATCTGCCGGGTGCGTTCCGGACGCACAATATTGTCCACCGCGATGGCCAAATTGCCGCGCCAGCCGTTGGCAATTTGCTGGCACTGCTGACGGGTGATCTGCATTTTTTTGATAACAGAGCGCCCCTCTTTCAAAAAACAGGCGCCTGCAGGGGTTAATTCCACGTCACGATGGCGTCGTTCAAACAGCGGAACCGCCAGCCATTCTTCCAGCTGGCGTACGGTATAGCTAATCGCAGAAGGCACACGGTGCAACTCCTGCGCGGCTGCGCTGAAGCTCCCGTTACGCGCTACGGCGTCCACGACTTCAAGAGAATATTCTGACCACATAGGCTGCCTGCAAAAAATTTGAACTCACCAGACAAATATTAGCGTTTCACAAGCGAAGTTGCACTCCCTACACTCTGCTGCCATCGACACCTGCAACGAGAAAGAAAATGAATAAGCAACCTGGGAAAGGATTTTTGTGCTGGCTGGCTGGCCTGAGCGTACTCGGTTTTCTGGCAACCGATATGTATCTGCCCGCATTTGCCGCCATTCAAACTGATTTACAAACCCCTGCCGCCGCCGTCAGCGCCAGCCTTAGCCTGTTCCTGGCCGGTTTTGCCCTCGCACAGCTGATGTGGGGCCCGCTGTCTGACCGTTACGGTCGTAAACCTATTCTGCTGACCGGCCTGGCGATATTCGCCGTGGGCTGTCTGGGGATGCTGTGGGTGCGTGATGCAACCCTGCTGCTGGTGCTGCGCTTTGTGCAGGCGGTCGGCGTTTGCGCCGCTACCGTTACCTGGCAGGCAATGGTCACCGATTATTATCCGGCCCAGCGTACCAATCGTATTTTCGCGACTATTATGCCGCTGGTTGGACTTTCCCCGGCCCTGGCACCGCTGCTCGGCAGCTGGATCCTGCATCATTTCGATTGGCAGGCAATTTTTGCCACCCTGTTCGGCATTACGCTGCTGCTGATGCTGCCTGCGCTGCGTCTGCAAAAACCCGTGCGAACCGTACATAAAGAAGAACAGCCGTTGACCTTCATGACGCTTTTGCGCTCGAAAGATTATCGCGGCAACGTGCTGATTTACGCTGCCTGCTCCGCCAGCTTCTTCGCGTGGCTGACCGGCTCACCGTTTATTCTGAGCGCCATGGGTTACGGCCCGACGGTGATTGGCCTGAGCTACGTACCGCAGACCATCGCTTTCCTTATCGGGGGCTACGGCTGTCGTGCCGCCCTGCAAAAATGGGAAGGACAACAGATGCTGCCATGGCTGCTGCTGGCCTTTGCCGTGAGCGTAGCGGGCACCTTTGCTGTCGGTCTGACCGCAGGCAGCTCATTGACCACCCTGCTGATCCCTTTCTGTCTGATGGCGATGGCCAACGGCGCGATTTACCCAATCGTTGTGGCTCAGGCACTGCGCCCATTCCCACACGCTACGGGTCGGGCAGCAGCGATGCAAAACACGCTGCAGTTGGGTTTGTGTTTCCTGGCAAGCCTGGTGGTTTCCACCCTGATTTCCACTCCACTCCTGACCACCACCAGCGTGATGCTGGCCACCGTGGTTCTGGCAGGCTGGGGTTACCGGATGCAGTTTGTTGCACAACGTGATGAAAACGCAGGTTCAACTGAAGAATCACACGCATAGTATCGTTAGCGACTATGTAACAATTCAGTCATTAGTTTGCTAAGAATTTTTTATTGAATCACTCATTTTTGCGGCCTATACTGATTTCGGTAACACATAAATACGATAAATATTAGCGATTAACGGGGGAACGGATTTCCCCCGATTAACCACGGAAGGCCTTTCGGCAAGGGTTATCTCCCTTCCTCTGTTCTACGTCGGATAGCAGACTCACGGATATACCGTGAGAGTTCTCACACAACCAAAAAAGCGTCTACGCTGTTTTAAGGTTCTGATCACAAGCCGCGTGATGGAGAAGCTATGAGTTCATCGTGTATAGAAGAAGTAAATTTGCCTGATGATAACTGGTACCGCATTGTTAACGAATTACTGAGTCGTGCCGGCGTCAGGGTTAATGGTTCTGCTCCCTCAGATATCCGGGTCAATAATCCCCTGTTCTTTAAGCGCGTGCTGCAGGAAGGGTCGCTGGGATTAGGCGAAAGCTATATGGACGGCTGGTGGGAATGTGAACGGCTCGATGTGTTTTTTCATAATGTGCTTCGTGCCGGTCTGGAAAGCCAACTCCCCCACCATCTGAAAGACACGCTGCGTGTCGCAGGCGCCCGTCTGCTCAATCTTCAAAGTAAAAAACGCGCCTGGATAGTGGGCAAAGAACATTACGATTTGGGCAACGATTTATTCAGTCGGATGCTTGACCCCTTTATGCAATATTCCTGCGCGTACTGGAAAGACTCGGAAACGCTGGAACAGGCACAACAGGCGAAACTGGACCTCATTTGTCAGAAGCTGCATTTACAGCCCGGCATGCGAGTTCTCGATATCGGCTGTGGCTGGGGTGGGCTGGCGCATTTTATGGCGAAAAACTACGGCGTGAGCGTCGTTGGCGTGACCATTTCGGCTGAACAGCAGAAGATGGCGCAGGCGCGCTGCGAAGGGCTGGACGTGCAAATCCTGTTGCAGGATTATCGAGATTTGCAGGATCAGTTCGACCGTATCGTTTCTGTCGGAATGTTCGAGCACGTCGGGCCGAAAAACTACGCCACCTATTTCGACGTAGTGGATCGTAACCTGGCACCTGACGGCCTGTTTTTGCTGCACACCATCGGGTCGAAGAAAACGGATAACAATGTCGATCCGTGGATCAACAAATACATCTTCCCGAATGGCTGCCTGCCGTCCGTACGTCAGATTGCCAACGCCAGTGAACCACACTTTGTGATGGAAGACTGGCATAACTTTGGCGCCGATTACGACACCACGCTAATGGCCTGGCATACGCGTTTTCTGCATAGCTGGCCGGAAATTGCTGACAACTATTCAGAGCGTTTCAGAAGGATGTTCTCTTATTATCTGAACGCCTGTGCCGGTGCTTTCCGCGCCCGTGACATTCAGCTCTGGCAGGTGGTATTCACCCGCGGAGCAGAAGGCGGTTTACGCGTCGCCCGATAAAACAAACCCCGGCAAGCCGGGGTTTGTTTTACTCGTCTGCACTACGCGTTTTGGCTGCCGCTTCTTTTGCGGCCATGACTCGTTCGACCGTATCCACCACCGCCTGCGTCTGCGGATCAATCTCAATGTTCACCTTCGCACCGAGCTTCTTCTTACCGAGCGTCGTGCGTTCCAGCGTTTCCGGGATCAGATGCACGCAGAAGCGCGTCGGTGTGACTTCTCCGACCGTCAGGCTAATTCCGTCAATGCCGATAAAACCTTTATACAGGATGTATTTCATCAACGTCGGATCCTGAACCTTAAACCATATCTGGCGGTTATTTTCAGAGGTCAGGATTTTTGATACGTCGGCGGTAGTCATAATATGGCCCGACATTAAATGGCCGCCAATCTCATCGCTAAAACGCGCGGCACGTTCCACGTTAACCACGTCGCCCGCTTTCAATTCGCCAAGATTGGTAATACGTAGCGTCTCTTTCATCAGGTCAAAACTGATGTGATTGCCGTTGATTTCCGTCACCGTCAGGCAGCAGCCGTTGTGAGCAACAGAGGCGCCAGTTTCAATACCGTCGAGCATATGCGCTGGCATTTCAACGATATGCGTGCGGAAGTTAGGTTTTTCATCGATGGACACAATTTTTGCCGTGCCCTGAACGATACCAGTAAACATGCCAATAACTCCTGTATCTTACGAGGGCGGAATCATCACCGCCTTTTATACCCCGCACAATACCAGTTGCTATCAGGCCTTGCCAGTCAGGCTGTGCTCACTGCCATTTTTTGACTGGCTTAATACCCATTACTCGCTACAATATATTCGAAAATTCCCCTGCTCTTTCTTTTTGCTGCCAGTGCCGGCGGCTTTTTTAGTCTCTTCAACAATAACAAACAATAAAAGGTACCTCCCGTGCAAAAGTACGTTATTGAAGCGCGCCAGCTTCTCGCGCTGGCAATCCCGGTCATCATTGCGCAGGTGGCCCAGACCGCAATGGGTTTCGTTGATACGGTCATGGCCGGTGGTTACAGTGCCACCGATATGGCGGCGGTGGCTATTGGCACATCTATCTGGCTCCCGGCGATTTTATTTGGTCACGGCCTGCTGCTGGCCCTGACGCCGGTGGTGGCCCAACTAAACGGTTCAGGTCGCCGCGACCGCATCGGCCATCAGATTCGCCAGGGATTCTGGCTCGCCGGTTTTGTCTCCATTCTGGTGATGATAGTGCTGTGGAATGCCGGTTATATCATTCACGCGATGCACAATATTGACCCGGTGCTGGCGGATAAAGCCGTCGGCTATCTGCGCGCGCTGCTGTGGGGTGTTCCAGGGTATTTGTTCTTCCAGGTATGCCGCAATCAGTGTGAAGGTCTGGCGAAAACCAAACCGGGCATGGTGATGGGCTTTATCGGCCTGCTGGTGAATATTCCGGTGAACTACATCTTTATTTACGGCCATTTCGGTATGCCAGAACTCGGCGGCGTTGGCTGCGGCGTGGCGACAGCGTCCGTTTACTGGGTCATGTTCTTCGCGATGGTTTCCTACGTGAAACGTGCCCGTTCAATGCGTGATATTCGCACCTACGAAGGATTCGTGAAGCCTGACTACGCGATCATGAAACGTCTGGTGCAGCTCGGACTGCCTATCGCGTTAGCGCTGTTTTTCGAAGTGACGCTGTTTGCGGTAGTCGCCCTGCTGGTGTCTCCTTTGGGGATTGTTGATGTGGCCGGACACCAGATTGCGCTTAACTTCAGTTCGCTGATGTTCGTCCTGCCAATGTCGCTGGCGGCGGCGGTAACCATTCGCGTGGGCTTTCGTCTGGGCCAAGGTTCCACGCTTGATGCACAAACCGCGGCCCGTACCGGACTCGGTGTCGGTGTCTGTATGGCGGTATTGACGGCGATTTTTACCGTGACGATGCGTGAGCATATTGCGCTGCTTTATAACGATAATCCTGAAGTAGTGACCCTGGCCTCGCATCTGATGCTGCTGGCGGCTATTTATCAAATCTCCGACTCAATTCAGGTGGTGGGCAGCGGGATCCTGCGTGGGTACAAAGACACGCGTTCGATTTTCTTTATCACCTTCACCGCCTATTGGGTGCTCGGTCTGCCATGCGGGTATATTCTGGCATTAACCGATATCGTCGTGCCGCGTATGGGCCCGGCGGGCTTCTGGATGGGCTTTATCATCGGCCTGACCTCTGCCGCAATCCTGATGATGCTGAGAATGCGTTTCCTGCAACGCCAGCCTTCCGCCATTATTCTGGCTCGCGCCGCACGCTAAGTACCCGACAGCCGCCTCCGGGCGGCTGCTTTCTCGACAGTTTGTGCAGTGTTTCCGCAATCGCGTGAAATCTGGAAGAAAAGTGGCATTTGCCTCTTGCCACATCCCCTCCCTGCCGCTAATATTCGTCCCCGTTGTGCGTCCGTAGCTCAGTTGGTTAGAGCACCACCTTGACATGGTGGGGGTCGGTGGTTCGAGTCCACTCGGACGCACCATTGCGTTTATAGCTCAGTTGGTTAGAGCACCACCTTGACATGGTGGGGGTCGTTGGTTCGAGTCCAATTAAACGCACCATCTCTCTTTTGTGCGTCCGTAGCTCAGTTGGTTAGAGCACCACCTTGACATGGTGGGGGTCGGTGGTTCGAGTCCACTCGGACGCACCATTCTAAAAATTCGCTTCCTTTCCCTGTTACTCTCAAACGCTGTCCACATAACAATATTCAGGCAATGAAGAGCTTTCGCCCTTCTTATCGCGTCTCAAATTTCAGTCCGGGTCGGCCGGCGTGCACTGTTTCGTACCACCAGTTTTCCCGACAGCACTTGCTGGACTGCCGGTGAATCAGCATCGTCGAATCGCTGAGTAATGATCCGCACCGCGGAGGCCACCATGTCGTTGACCGGCTGAACATAGGTCGTCAGGCTGAATAAAGGCCAGGCGCCCATCGGAATGTTGTCGAACCCCACGACAGAGATATCCTGCCCTGCCACTAACCCCAACTCACCGACCACCACATTCAATGCGCCTATCGCCATAATATCGTTGGCGCAGAAAATGCCATCCGGACGATCTTTACCTTGAAGCAACTGGCGGGTCGCTTCCATCGCTGTTTCAAGATCGTATAGACCCTGAACACGTAGCGGTGGCGCAAAACCCTGCGCATGCAGGCGATCGCAGAAACCTTTCTCGCGATCCCGGCTGGTCGATGAACTGTCGAGCCCGGCCATAAACGCCAGACGCTGGTGCCCACCCGCCACCAGAAAATCGGCAATTTGTGCGCCGCCTGCGAGGTTGTCACTGGTCACGCTTGAGACGCTTTTGCTGTCATTTTTTCGGTTCAGCAGTAATACAGGCAAGCCATTCTGCTGACACTCTTCCGCAAAATGGGATGAAAGCATGGTGGACACTAAGATCAACGCCTCGACGCGATGCCGCAGTATATCTTCCAGAATCGGATCAGTATCGCCATCGCCCTGCATTGAGAAGAGCAGCACGCGATATCCCATTTCGTTGAAGGCGTGCGACAGTTCATCCACCAGCCCGGCATAGAAGGGATTCATCAAACCAGGCACCACTACGCCAATCATATTAGAGCGACGGGTTATCAGTGAACGTGCGACAAAACTCGGCCGGTAACCCAGGTGTGCTGCGGCGAGTTTGACTTTCTCCCGCGTCGCATCAGAGACCTTGCCTCCTTCGGTAAAGGCACGTGATACCGCAGATTGTGAAACGCCTGCAAGCTTTGCCACTTCATAGCTTGTCACGGGACGGCGGATACGTTCTACCATTGAGAGCTCCCTTCAAAAAGAAATACCGTGACAGACATTATGGGGGATTACACCCCTGAATCATAATTTTTGCGATCTCCATTGCATTCGAATGCAATAAAAGTTTCTTTCCGATTTATTTCATGACTAGTATGAATGCATTCGAATTCACACACCTGCACAAGAGACACTGGAGAGTAGACAATCATGGCAAAATGGCTGAAACACGGCGCTGAAGCTGAGGCAATTAAATCCGCAGACCGTAAGGTTCGGGAAACCGTCGAAAGTATTCTGGCGGATATCGCGGAACGAGGAGACGCAGCGGTGCGGGAGCTTTCCATTCGCTTCGACAACCTGGATCGCGAAAGCTACCGGTTAACCGTTGAAGAAATTGCCACCTGTTATGAGCAATTGTCCGAGCGAGATATTGCCGATATCGCTTTTGCCCAGGAGCAGGTTCGCAATTTTGCCCAGCATCAGCGTGACAGCATGCACGATGTTGAGGTTGAAACGCTGCCGGGCGTGATCCTTGGTCATAAAAACATTCCGGTCAGCGCGGCAGGTTGTTATGTTCCGGGCGGAAAATATCCTCTCCTGGCCTCCGCGCACATGTCGGTCATCACCGCCAAAGTGGCGGGCGTACCCCGCATCATCACTTGCGCCCCGCCCTTCAATGGTAAACCAGCCCCGGCAATTGTCGTGGCACAGCACATGGCCGGGGCCGATGAAATCTATTGCCTCGGCGGGATCCAGGCCGTTGCTGCAATGGCGATTGGCACAGAAACTATCGCCCCCGTTGATATGCTGGTAGGACCGGGCAATGCCTTTGTCGCCGAAGCTAAAAGACAACTTTTCGGCCGCGTGGGCATCGACCTGTTTGCCGGCCCAACCGAAACGCTTGTGATTGCTGATGACAGCGTTGACGGTGAACTGTGTGCCACCGATCTGCTTGGTCAGGCTGAGCATGGCCCGGACTCTCCGGCGATTTTGCTGACGACCTCTGAAAAACTCGCTATTGAAACACTTGCTGAAATCGAGCGCTTGTTAGAGATTTTACCCACGGCGAATATCGCTCGTCAGTCATGGGACAAATTTGGCGAAGTGATTGTCGCCGACAGCGACGAAGAAATGCGGGATATCGCCGATAAGTTGGCTTTCGAACATGTACAGGTGATGACCCGTAATCCTGATTGGTTCTTGCAGAATCTGCGTAATTTTGGCGCACTGTTCCTCGGACCTCGCACCAACGTCGCCTATGGGGATAAAGTTATCGGCACCAACCATACTCTGCCGACCAAACAGGCCGCACGTTATACCGGTGGATTATGGGTAGGTAAATTCCTCAAGACGTGTTCTTACCAAAAAGTCCTTACCGATGAAGCTTCAGCCCATGTTGGCGAATATTGCTCTCGCCTGTGTGCGCTTGAAGGATTTGCAGGTCACGGTGAGCAAGCAAACATTCGCGTACGCCGCTACGGACACAGAAATGTGCCTTACGCCGGCATTGTTGAATAAGGATGTAATGATGACGTTGCCCAAAACCCCCAGTTTTCGTCTGGATGGAAAACGCGCGCTGGTGACAGGAGGTTCTCGCGGCATCGGATATGCTGCGGGACTGGCACTGGCCGAGGCCGGCGCAGAGGTATGGATTGCCGCCCGTGACGCTTCCCGGCTCAATAGCGCGGTAGAGACGGCCAGCGAGGCAGGCCTGAAACTGAACCCGGTGCAGGTCGACATCACCCGGCCTGAGGATGTTCAGCACGTTATCGAACACCTCCCTCAAATGGATATTTTGGTTAACAGCGCCGGACTGGCACGGCATCAGCATTTTACCGATGTCAGTCAGGAGAACTATGACGCCGTTATGGACATCAACGTGCGGGCGACATTTTTCCTGTCCCAGCAGGTGGTCCGGCGGATGAAAAGTGCCGGTATTCAGGGTTCGATTGTGCATATTTCATCACAAATGGGCCATGTTGGCGGCCCCATGCGCAGCGTTTATTGCGCCTCAAAATTTGCACTGGAAGGCCTCACGCGGGCGATGGCCATTGAATTAGGCCCCTTCGGGATCCGCGTCAACACCCTGTGCCCGACGTTTATTGAAACCGAACTGTCGCAAAGCTCACTGGCTGACCCGCAATTTCATCAGCAGGTCCTGAGTAACATTAAACTCGGGCGTTTAGGGCAACTGGAAGATGTGATGGGACCGGTCGTGTTTCTGGTGTCCCCGGCAGCAGCTCTGATCACGGGCACTGCGTTAATGGTTGATGGCGGCTGGACCGCATCCTGAATCTGGAGGTTATTATGTCTGTGCAATTACTGCGTCGTGATGTCCTGCTGTTCTTCATTATCAGCCTGCTGTTTTTCGTCAGCATTCATGCTTTCGATCCGTTTCTCGCGCCTTACATTACCTCACTAAATGTCGAGGCCCGAACGATGGGCATTATTATCGGTGCGACGGGGCTGGCGTCGATGCTGCTGCGTTTCCCTACGGGCATCCTTTCCGACCGTTTTCATAACCGTAAACGCATTATTCAGGTAGGTTTGCTGTTTACCATTCTTTCCTGGCCGATAGTGTTTTTACATCCGACACCGGAAACCTTGTTTATTGCCAAGCTGGCCGATGGCGTGACCAGCGCGACATGGGTAATTTACAACGTGATGTTTGTCGCCTTCTTCCCGCCTCTTGAAGCCGCTGCCGCCGTGGCGTTGCTCAGCGTCACCTCCCCGGTAGGCACCTTTATAGGCATCTCACTGGCGGGTTTTATGGCGCGTCATTTCGGCCCACAGTCGAGCTTTCTCGTCGCCACCGCGGCGGCGACCCTCGCCCTGCTGCTGACGTTCTTCATCCGTGAACGCCGTCCTGAGCGTGCGCGTGAAGAAGCCGCCGTATCCGCCGTGCGCAGCCAGTTCAGCGATAAATCGGTCTGGTTTCTCGGCGGCCTCTGTGCCGCAGTGATGATGGTGCCATTTGCCACCCGCGATACCCTCACGCCGCTGCTGGCGGAAGGGTTCGGCATGGCGGCGGGCTCACTGGCAACATTAAGCAGCATTCACCTGTTCTTTTATGCCCTCTCCACCGCACTCTGCGCGCCGGTCTTCTATCGCCGACTCGGCCTCGCCAAAACCGCGGTGATTGGCGGGGTGATGCAAGGGGTGGTCGCCATCGCAATGCCTTATGCGCCGAATATACTGGCGCTCTATGGCCTGCAGGCGCTGGCTGGCGTGTCCTTCGGTATGATTTTCACCGTGCTGAATTCTCTGATAATCACCCATACCCCGGTCTGGCAGCAGTCCACCCGCGTCGGGCTTTACCAGAGTATCTACTCCGCCGGGATTTTCTTCGGCCCGGTACTGGTCGGCTACATCAAATACTACTTCGCCATGAAACAGGGATTCCTGGTGGTCGGCCTGATTTCTATCCTTTCGATCGTGCTAATCCATCATGTGATTCGTATGGTTGAAGCCCGTCGTGAACCTGAAACCGTACCGGCATGAAGATGAAACCGATTAAAAACGAGGCTGTTCCGTTAATTCTGCTCGGCGGTACCCTGTGCGACGAGCAGCTCTGGCAACCGATGCTGAATACACTCTCTGTCAGTCATGTGCAGTGTCTGACGCTGCAAGACGAAGAGTGCGCACAGGCCGCCGCAGAGCGTCTGCTGGCGCAGCTACCTGCAAGATTCTGTGTGTGCGGATTTTCATTGGGCGCGATTGTCGCGTTACAGCTGCAGGCTATCGCCCCGCAACGCATCGCGGGACTGGCCTTGATTTCGGTTAATCCGTTCGCCGATCCGCCGCAAAATGCGCAACCGCGCCGGGCGGCTGTAGAACACGCTCGGGCGCTTGGGTTTGAGGCGTTTATTACACAACAGCTCTGGCCACGCTATGTCGCCGGTCAGCGCCAAAACGATGATGATTTGCGCCAGAACATTATCGCCATGGCGCAAAATTGCGGCCATGAGGTCTTCGCCAGACAGACAGAAATTGCCATCAGCCGCATCGACCGTCGGGATGCACTGACAAAACTCACCGTACCGGTTCTGCTGGTGAATGGCGAAGAAGACCCGATTTGCACGGTGGAGCATCATCGTGCCGCACATCACGCCGCGCCCTCTGCACACTGGCAAACGCTGCCTGGCGTCGGTCACTTTGTGCCGCTTGAAGCGCCGGAATTAACAGCAAAAGCCCTTTATTCATGGTTAAACGAGGTCCTGTTATGCGACTTAACCCACTAAAACAACGCCAGCACCCGATAATCAATGGCTGGCTGGCCATTCCGAGCAGTTACAGTGCCGAAATCGTCGGCCACCAGGGGTATGACTCGGTCACGGTCGATATGCAACACGGCATGATCGACTTCGCCTCCGCGCTGACCATGTTGCAGGCACTCTCATCGACTCCTGCAACCCCCATTGCACGTGTCTCGCACAATGACGGGGCGCTCATTATGCAACTGCTTGATGCAGGCGCTTACGGCATTATCTGCCCGATGGTTTCCACCGCCGACGAGGCGCGCCGTTTCGTCTCAGCCTGTCGCTATCCGCCTCTTGGTAACCGCTCATTCGGACCCGCGCGCGCCCTGCTGTATGGCGGCAAAGATTATCCTCAACATGCCAACGAGCAAATCCTGACCCTGGCGATGATCGAAACCCGCGATGGCCTAAAAAATCTGGATGCTATCCTCGATGTTGAAGGATTAGACGGTATTTTCATTGGGCCTAACGATCTTTCCCTGACGCTGACCGGCACGGCCAGCGCAGAGTCTCAGCACCCGGAAATGCTGGCGGCGGTCGATCATGTTCTCAAACGCACTCAAGCGGCGCAAAAAATCGCCGGAATCTTCTGCACCTCGGGCCAGGCTGCGGCTGACCGTATCGCGCAAGGCTTCACCCTGGTGACGCCAGCAAATGATGTTATGCAACTCTCTCAGGCTGGTCGCGAAGCGGTTGCTCGCGCTCGCGGCGACGTTCCTCCGGCCCGCTCAGGTTCCGGTTATTAATGGAGATGGTATGAAAAACACGACTCTGACCCACGAAGAAGCCCGTAAGCGCCTGATTACGCCAGAAGATATGGTGTCATGCAGCGTGGCGTTTATTGACTGCAAATTACCCGGCTCTCATCTTAAGCAAAATTACTCGTTTATCGGGCCTGGCGTCACGCAATCCAGCGAGCAAGTCATCAATATTCCGCTGCCTCACGGTTTCAATATTGGCGCTGCCGCGATGCCGAAAGGCGTCACCAATAATCTTCATCTTCATTTCACCGCCGAAGTGTTCCTGATCCATGAAGGGAGCTGGCGCTTTCGCTGGGGTGCAAACGGCGAAAATGAAGCGACATTCAGCGCACCGGCGATTTTGTCGATCCCGACGTGGATCTTCCGTGGTTTTACCAACGCTTCAGCAACGGACACCGATGGCTGGGTCTTCACCGTACTGGGCGGCGATAACACTGGCGGTATTATCTGGCACCCTTCCGTTATGCAGGCGGCGAAAGAATACGGGTTATACCTCAGCCGCGAGAACATGCTGATCGATGTTGAAAAAGGAGATGCGATTCCGGACGAGTCCGCGTTGATGCCGGAACTGGCACAAGCCGAAATCGAGAGTCTCACCCACTATACGCCGCAGCAAATGGCAGAATTTGCGGTGACGGGTGAGCAACGCCAGTGGTCCTCGCAGGGATTGCTGGATGCAATCCTGCCCGGCCACGGTGCACAAATTGCGCCGGTTATCGGGTTTGGTGTCAGCCAGGATCGAAACAGCCAGCCGAAAATTATCCGTCCTCATGGTTTTTCAGTGGAATGGTTGAAACTGCCAGCAGGCGGCCTGCTTGGCCGTCACCGTTGTGAGCAGGTTCAGGTAATCATGGTCTTTAAAGGCACGCTGGAAGTGACGTTCAATCACCAGGGTGAAGAGGTGGTCCTCACCGCCCCTGAGCGCTCGGTCATTTCGGTTCCGGAAAACTGCTGGCGGCAGTACCGTGCGCTGGACGGTGAGTGTGAAGTGACGCTGACCAGTCGCGGCGATCAGCGCAAAACGCTCTACTGGGATGAAGAGATCGTCGCCGCAGCCGAGCAACACGGCTGGGCTGTAGATCCTGACGGCTATATTGCGAAGGTAGATGTCATGCCTCTTACGGCACGTAAGGTTGCTCGCCGCGTGTCTGCGGCCTACACCGCACGCATCGAAAACTAGATTCACCCTATACCGGCTCTTCCGCCGGTAAAAAATCCTACCCACTCTCTTCAAAGCCATCTGCACGTCAGATGGCTTTTTTCATTTAGATGATTCAGCGAGTTACCGCTGGCCAGCGTTTTCACAAACTGTCGCGTTAATCCCGCACAATCCATGATACCTGCTGGGTTTTCGTTGCCGGAACGTGCGTCCGTCGGCGATACGACCCTAAGCTGTCGGGCGTACAGTAGGTACAGTGTGCCAGACAGTCGATGTTTTCCTGCCGCACTCCTGCATCCAGCAGATGAATCTCGCAAAATGTCGGTAAATCAAACCACAGACTGTTTTCTTCACGTGCTGTGGCACTGATCGCATTTGGCCCTCTCGGTGCCACAGAGAACAAACGCTGCTTGTGTTGGCGCACCTGTTCTGCGGCAGGTGTTTGTAATAACGCGTCATAAAATGAGGACGACACCTCATAACAGCACGGGCGAATATGCGGGCCGATAGCAACGATAATATCCTCAAGACTCACCCCCGCTGCGATAAACTGCGCCACGCTTTCCCGCACGATGCCCTCTGCGGTACCGCGCCATCCGGCATGAACGCAGGCAATAACGCGTCCGTCACGCGACGCCATCAATAAGGGTAAACAATCTGCGGTGTAGACCCCGATCTGCTGGCCTGCAATTTGCGTAAAGAGCCCATCCGCATGAGGACGCTCTGCAGGAGGTGAGACGTAATTGAGGATCGCAGTACCGTGGACCTGCTTGATATCCACGAGGGTGGATTTCTCAAACACCGTGGATTCATGCACGTCGAGAAAGGCGTGGCGTACGCCGGGGATGTCTGCCAGTAAACGGGAAAAATAGGCCATGAGGTTCTGTCATTCGAATGTCGTAGCCTTTAACCGTAATCCAGCGACGCCTTTCCGACAAGTCGGCAGGCATCGCTGGCAACGATTAATTACAACACCTTACTGAGAAACGACGCGGTGCGAGGATTCTGCGGCGCGCTGAAAATCTGCTCCGGCGTGCCCTGCTCCTGAATAATGCCCTGGTCGATGAAAATCACCCGATCCGCCACTTCGCGAGCAAAGCCCATTTCGTGGGTCACGATAACCATCGTCATCCCTTCCGTGGCCAGGTTTTTCATCACTTCCAGCACGTCGCCGACCAGCTCCGGGTCAAGCGCGGAGGTCGGCTCATCGAACAGCATGATAGACGGCTGCATCGCTAATGCCCGGGCAATTGCCACGCGCTGCTGCTGCCCGCCGGACAGACTGGACGGCCAGGCATCGCGCTTATCGCTCAGCCCGACTTTCGCCAGCAGCCCTTCGGCATAGGTCACGGCTTCGGCGCGGGACATGCCGCGCAGCGCCACCGGCGCCATCAGCAGGTTATCCAGCACCGTCATGTGCGGAAACAGGTTAAAGCGCTGGAAAACCATGCCCACGCTCTCGCGCAATTTATTGAGATCGGTCTTCTTATCGTGCACCGGGAAGCCGTTGACCACCACTTCACCTTCGCTCACTGATTCCAGCGCGTTCATGCAGCGTAAAAAGGTGCTTTTCCCGGAGCCGGAAGGCCCAATCACGCAGACCACTTCCTGAGGCTGAATATCACAGTCGATACCGCGCAGAACGTGACTCGCACCGAAGTGCTTATGCAAATTTTTAATGTGAATCACTTTTGCCAAACCTCTTTTCCAGACGGTTAACCAGCTGCGCCAGCACGAAGGTAATCACCCAATAGACAACCGAAATGGTCAGGTACGGTTCCCAATAAGTGGCATACGCCCCGGAAACGGTACGCGCGGCGTACGCCAGGTCTGCCAGACCAATCGCCGACGCCAGCGAAGAGTCTTTCACAATCGCGATGGCGTTATTGCCGAGCGGTGGCAGAATACGGCGAAACGCCTGCGGTAAAATCACCTTGCGCATGGTTTTCCACCACGGCATACCCAGCGCGCGGGACGCTTCCATCTGGCCTTTATCAATCGACTGAATGCCGGCGCGGAAAATCTCCGACACGTAGGCCCCGGCGTTGAGCGTAATCGCCACGATGCAGGACAAAAACGCACCGTAGTTTGAACGCAATTCGCGGGCGAAATCGCTGCTCATCACGCCGTGCGTCACCAGCAGACCATCGCGTGGGTTAATGAACAGCGGTACCAGCGCAAAATGGACCACCATGATTTGCACGAACAGCGGTGTGCCGCGAAAGGCGCTGACATAAAAGCGCACCGGGAACTGCACCAGGTAGCGCAGCACATATTTCCACGGCCCGTGTTCGGCCTTCGCCATCCGGCCCAGGCCGAGCGTCAAACCCCACAGCGTACCGAGGATCACACAAATAATGGTGCATTTGAGGGTCATTATCGCGCCGTCAATAAACAGCGGGCCGTACTCCTCGATAATTTCCCAACGGAATCCCGTCATAGCTTATCCCTGAAAAAAACGGCGATCGTCAGCAGTGGCGATCGCCGTGAAAATAAAAAAGAAGATCTTACTGAGCTGGCAACGTCGGTACGTCTGCGTCAAACCAGGTTTGATAAATTTTGGCATAGGTGCCGTCGGCGACGATTTTTTTCAGGCCGTCGTTAATTTTGCCGAGCAGTTCGGTGTTGCCTTTCGCTACCGCAATACCGAAATACTGACGTTCAAATTTGGCATCCGGAACCAGTTTGAACTGTTTTTCCGGGTGCTGTTTGATGTAGTACTTCACCACACCAACATCGCCGACCGCTGCGCTCACGCCATCTTCAAACAGCTCTTGCAGCATCAGCGGCGTGTTGTCGAAGCGCTTGATGGCAGTACTGTTTTTACCCAGCACGTCAGAGACCACGATGTCCCCGGTGCTGGAGTTCACTACGCCGACCTTCTCGTCTTTCAGCGCCGCCAGCGAACCGACTTTAGAATCCTTCGGCACCACAATCGACTGTTCCGCCGGGAAGTACGGCGCGGAGAAGTCGATCATCTGCTTACGCTTGTCGGTAATGGTGATGCCGGAAATGATGATGTCGCGGTCGCCGGAATTGAGGGTAGCGAAGATGCCTTCCCACGGCGTGTTGATCAGTTTGATATCGAAGTTCTCGGCTTTGGCGATGGCCTTAATCACATCGATATCAAAACCTTCCAGCTGTTTCTGGCTGTTTTCAAATTCAAACGGGCGATAGGTACCACCCGCGCCGACGATATACGTTTGAGCTGCTGCATGGGCGCTGGCCGCCAGCGCCGCTGTTAAACAAAATCCCTTCATCCATTTGCTGATCATACCATCACCTTTTTATGCATTTAATTTGCATAAAAATACATAACTTGTCCGGCATATGCAACACACGAAGAGGGATATTACATCCGGTTATAACGACCCCTTCCATCAGCCATTGAGATAATCGGCACGAAAGGTTTGCAACCCGCATCGCTATATAATCTAATGCATAGCGATTATTTCCCTTCTCAGAGTGAATCATGTCCAGACTACACCGACTTTATCTGTGCACTGCCCTTGCTTGCAGCGCCCTTCTCACCGCGACGGCCGCCCACGCTGACCGGACCGTTACTGACCAGTTGGGTCGTCAGGTCACGCTGCCCGATCACGTCAATCGCGTGGTGGTACTTCAGCATCAGACGTTGAATCTGCTGGTACAGCTAAATGCGCAGGACGATATCGTCGGCGTGATGAGCAGCTGGAAAAAACAGCTCGGGCCGCAGTTTGCGCGCTTTATGCCGAAAATCACCACTCTGCCGATGCCGGGCGATCTGACCCAGGCCAATATTGAAAGCCTGCTGGCGCTGCATCCGCAGGTGGTTTTCGTGGCGAACTACGCGCCGACCGAAATGATCCAGCAGATTCAGAATGCCGGTATTCCGGTGGTGGCGATTTCTTTGCGCGAGGACGCCGCCAGCGAGAAAAATAAAATGAACCCGACAATGGCCAACGAAGAACAGGCCTATAACGACGGATTGAAACAGGGCATTCGCCTGATTGGCGACGTAGTGGAACGGCCGAAAGAAGCCGAGGCGTTAATCAACTACACCTTCAGCGCACGCGCCAACGCTAACGCTCCGGTGGCCGATATTCCTGAGGCTAAAAAAGTCCGCGTGTATATGGCAAACCCGGATCTCAACACCTACGGCTCAGGCAAATATACCGGGCTGATGATGGAACATGCAGGTGCGCTGAACGTGGCGGCGGCTACGGTTAAAGGCGCACGTCAGGTGTCGCTGGAGCAGGTTTTACAGTGGGATCCTCAGGTGATTTTTGTGCAGGACCGCTACCCACAGGTGCTGAAAGCCATCGAAAGCGATCCGCAGTGGCAGGCAATTGACGCCGTGAAAAACCACCGCGTGTGGCTGATGCCGGAATATGCCAAAGCATGGGGCTATCCGATGCCCGAAGCGATGGCGCTTGGTGAGCTGTGGATGGCGAAAAAACTCTATCCCGAGCGCTATAAAAACATCGACGTGGATGCTCTGGCGCAGGATTACTATCAGCACTTTTACCGCGTGAGCTGGAAATCGAATGCCCTCTGAGGCCCGGTTTCGCGTGCTACAAGCGGGGTTAATGGCCTTAACTCTGCTGTTGGCACTGGTTTCGCTGTGTCTCGGCCAATATCATTTGCCAATCGGTGACGTTGTCACTCATCTTCTCCATCCGTATACGACGAACGATATCGCCGGACAGGTGGTGTGGACGGTGCGTTTACCGCGTGTGGTGATGGCCTTTCTCTGCGGTGCGGCGCTTGGTTTGAGCGGCGCCACGCTACAGGGCGTGTTTCGCAATCCGCTGGTCGACCCGCACATCATCGGCGTGACCTCCGGCGCCGCGTTTGGCGGCACGCTGGCGATTCTGCTCGGGTTAAGTCCGCTTTTAATGATGGGCTCGACCTTTGGTTTTGGCCTGGCCGCACTGGGACTGGTGTATCTGATTGCGACCTTACAAGGGCGTGAAAGTACGCTGGTGCTTATTTTGTCGGGCATTATCCTCAGCGGATTTTTCGCCGCACTGGTCAGTTTGATGCAGTATCTCGCCGACACCGAAGAGGTGTTACCCAACATCGTATTCTGGCTGCTCGGCAGTTTTGCCACCGCCAACTGGCACAAAGTAATACTGGTCGCCGGGCCGGTGCTGCTGGCGGGTGCGGTGCTGTTCGCCCTGCGCTGGCGCATCAATTTGCTGTCACTGGATGAGAAAGATGCGCGGGCGCTCGGCGTATCGGTGAAACCGCTGCGTCGCGGGGTGCTGGTCAGCTGTGCATTGCTGGTTGCCGCCCAAGTGGCGGTCAGCGGCAGCATTGCCTGGGTCGGGCTGGTGATTCCGCATCTGGCGCGGCTGTTAGTCGGGGCCGACCATCGCCGCCTGTTGCCAACCGCGTTCTGGTTCGGCGGCGGTTTTATGATCGTGGTCGACGATCTCGCCCGCACCCTGACGCATGCCGAAATACCTATCGGCATTATCACCGCCCTGGTCGGCGCGCCGGTCTTCACCTTTTTGCTGATTTACAGCCAACGTCGGAGTGCCCAATGATCACCGCTTCGTTATCCGTCAGCGAACTGCTGTACGGCCACGACCAGCCGCTGTTTTCGCCGCTCAGTTTTGCCTGTCAGCCAGGGAAGATCTGGGCCGTACTCGGCGCGAATGGACGCGGAAAAAGTACCTTACTGGATACGCTGACCGGGGTGTTGCCCGCACTCGGTGGCCAGTTTTCGGTTGATGGCGGCGTCAGCGTGGTGCCGCAGTCGTTTCGCCCGGCCTTCGCCTGGCAGGTGCAGGACGTGGTGCTGATGGGCCGTGCTCGCCACGTGGCGCTGTTTTCACAGCCGTCAGCCGACGACCGACAGCAGGTCGCGAAGGCGCTGGCGCAGCTCAACATTTCCGCACTGGCGCAGCAAAACTTCGGCACGCTCTCCGGTGGTCAGCAGCAACTGGTGATGATTGCCCGGGCACTGGTCAGCGGCAGTCAGAATATTTTGCTTGATGAGCCCTGCTCCGCGCTGGACCTGGCTAATCAACAGGTGGTGCTGCAATTGATAAGCGACCTGGCACATTGCCAGCAGCGCAGCGTGCTGTTTACGACGCACGATCCGACCCATGCATTGCAGGTGGCGAGCCATACGCTGATGCTGTTGCCAGAGGGGAAATGGCTGGCGGGTGAAACCGAAGATGTGGTGACGGACCGCCACCTGCACCAGGCCTATGGAGTGCCGGTCAGGACGCTGACGCTGGATGACTATCCGCGTCAGGTAATCGCCCCATTATTTTCCATTGAGCGTTAAAAAACCGGCCTCATGTAAAAACGCCTGACCTTCCGATGCCACAATAAACTGTTCCAGCGGTTGCGCGGCGTCACTGAGCCGCGCCAGTTGATATTCACAGCGCGTCTGATACGCATCCGGCAGCGTCAGAATACGTAAATCGTCGGTGTTTTCCAGCGCCTGAGCGTAGTGCGCATACCCGATAAACAGGTCGGTCAAATTCTGGCGAATCAACCACGCGCTGGCAATTTCCCCTGCCGGAACGATTAATGAGTCTCTGCCGCCCACCAGCCTGTTTGCCCGCGCGGTTAGCGCCATATCCGGGTATTCCGCTTCAATTCGGGCCAACAGGTCGAAGGTATAATCACCTGACGGGTCGCAGCCGGGCGTTGAGGTGCCGAGCCGCAGCGCCGGATTCACCAGCAGGCTCAGCCAGTCGGCGTTTTCCGTTTGTGCGGTTTTACGTGCCGTGAGGTTCAGACGATTAAACGCAAAGGTCGCCGCCGCCTGCGCACGTCCGTTCGCCAGCAGCGTTTGCGGATGTTGGGTGTTAGCAGAAGCGAACAGGTCGCAGCGCTCACCGGCTTCGATGCGCTCCCGCAGCAGGCCCGCCGGGCCAAAATCGACAGAGACAGAAATGCCGGTTTGTTGGCTGAAATGCTGACACAGCGGAATAAATGCCCGCTTGAGACTGCCCGCAGCGAGTACGTGAAGGGTTGTGGTCATCAGTGTGAAATCTTTGCCCGGTTCGAAAGCAATTATCTTAACCGGGCAAACAGGGAACGCCACTCGAATCCGCTTATTCCCTGATCTCAGCCCGCTCACGCAGCTGTTCAGGGGTAGCGACCGGCAGGCCAAAGAACTTCAGATAGGCGGGGATCATTTCAAACAGCATGTCGGTGCCGCGCTGCACCTGACAATCGCGGGCCATCGCGGCCTGTAAGAACGGCGTCCACGTCTGGCTCATGACCACTTCGCCGACGTACGCGCCGGGCGTCAGGCGGTCAACATCCAGCGGCAGCGGATCGCCCGGTTTCATGCCCATCGGTGTAGCGTTTACCACCAGCGAATGGCCCTGCGGATCCTTTTGCATCAGCCTGACTTCAAGCGTCGGATAATGACGTAGCAGGCGCATGGCCAGCGCCTGAGCGGTTTGCTCACGGGTATCAAACAGCGTGAGCAATGGCACGCCGGCCGCAGCGAGAGAGGCGGCAATCGCCGATCCCACGCCGCCGCAGCCTACCACTAATGCCCGGGCATTCTCCGCACAAAAGCCTTTACGCTGAATGCCCCGCACGAAACCATCGCCGTCAAACATATCCCCGGTGAGCGAGCCGTCCTCTTCACGCCGAATGGCATTGCAGGCTCCGGCAATCGCCGCCGTCGGGCTGAGTTGTTGCACCAGCCCGGTGGTGACGACTTTATGCGGCATCGTCACCAGCGCACCAACCAGATTAGTCATCTGAAACAGGGCTGGCACGAACGCGGCAAAGGCCTCCGGACGCACGCCCATCGGCACCACTTTGACATCCACGTTTTGTGCCGCAAACCACGGGTTGTAAATCATCGGCGCTTTGAAACTTTCGGTGGGCCAGCCCAGATGCGCAATCAGTCTGGTGTTTCCGGTAATGATCATACGTGCTCCCTAATCCTGCTGTTCCGTAAGTTCGATGCGTTTGACATCGCCAAGAATAAAGACGTACGCCACCACACCGAGCAGCGCCGCGCCGCCGATATAAATGAGCGCGTAGAAGAAACTGCCGGAGGCGGCGACGATAAAGCCAATGACCAGCGGCGTGAGGATCCCCGCCAGGTTGGCGCAGAAGTTAAACAGTCCGGCAGTCAGACCACCGAGTCCGTTGGGTGCCATGTCGGAAATCAGCGTCCAGCCAAGACCAACCATTCCCTGACCAAAGAAGGCGAACGACATCACCAGGATAACCGCGGTGTCGCTGTGCAACCAGTTGGCTGTGATAATGCAGCTCGCCATCAGCAGGCCGACGATAATCGGGAGCTTACGCCCGAGGTTGGCAGAGCCAGTGGCTTTCAGCAGTTTGTCCGATACCCAGCCGCCGAACATCACCCCGCCCGCTGCCGCGAGAAACGGCAGAATGGCGAAGAAGCCGACCTTCAGCCATGGCATGTGACGCTCAGTGGCGAGCCAAGTCGGGAACCAGGTCAGGAAGAACACCAGCACCGTGTTACCGGCAAACTGACCGATACTCGCCCCGACAATCTGACGTTTGCTGAGCAACTGGCGTACCAGCGGCCAGCTGAACTGCGTTTTTTGCACCACGGCTGATTGAATACCGCCGCCCGCTTCGATGTATTCACGCTCCTGCTGGCTCAAACGGCTGTCTTCGTGCGGTTCGCGGTACAGACGCCACCAGGCTATCGCGAATACTATGCCGACCGCGCCGACGCTGATAAACAGTGCGCGCCAGCCAAAGCTGCCCATTATCCAGAACAGCAGCGGCGAGAAGCAGGCGAGGCCAAGATATTCGCCGACGGTGTACACCGCCGTGGCTTTTGCCCTCTCCTGCTGCGGAAACCAGGCGCTGACCACCCGGCTATTCACCGGGAAACACGGCGCTTCGCTGATCCCAAGCCCAAAGCGGCACAATAATAAGGATTTGATCCCCACCGCCATGCCGTGAAACAGCGTGAACAGCGACCACAGCGTGAGGGAGAGGAAATAGGTGATTTTGTTGCCGAAGCGGTCGAGGAACAGGCCGCCGGGAATTTGCGCCAGCGCGTAGGTCCAGGCAAACGCCGAGAACACCAGGCCCATTATCGCTGCGTTGATGCCCAGTTCCTGGGTGAGCGCCGGGGCCGCGATGCCCAGCACCGTGCGGTCGAGATAGTTGATCATTGTGCCCACTGCCAGCAGGGCCAGAATACCGATCCGACGCCGGGTGCGGCGCACAGCGGTGACCGCCTCCGCGGCCACTGCGTGGTCATGGCTGTATGTGCTCATAGTGTTTCCTGTCTTTGTAGGGTGCAGATGAATGTTGTTATTTTCACTCCACCAGACGAACCTTTTGGTTCAGTCTGGTTTACTCACTGTACTGCATGGCCGAAAGACGGACCGCCGCATTGACCGCGCCGTATTGCGCATAGCCGTTACGTCGTTCGGTTAACTCAAAGAAAAAGCGTCCGGCGCTGAATGGACGGGTATAAAGATGTAAAAATTCGCCACCGCTGCCGTCACGGTCGTACAGGATCTGCTGTTGTTGCAGCACGTCAGCCTGTTCACTGTCGCCAAACCGCGCCCGTAGATCCTCATAATAGTTGGCGGGAATAGGCAGCGCAGAAGGCAGCCCTCCGGATAAGGTTTCAAGCACAGCGGATAAATTCGCGCAGGCAAATGCCGCGTGTTGCAGGCCCGCCCCCTGATAGCAGGCCACCGAGCGCGCAATCTGCGTGGCGCGGCTTTGGGAAATATTCAGCGCCAGGCGAATATTGCCCTGCGGGCTGTGTACCGCCAGGCTGCGTACCAGCCCATACGGGTCGGGCATCGTCTGCTCGTGCTCAAGCGTAAAGCCAAAGACGGTGCGGAAGAACATCACCCAGTTATCGCGGCTGTCGGCTTCCATCCCTAACGCCAGATGATCGATGCCGAGCAGGCCAGAAGTCGAAACTGGCGTACTGAGTTCAAAATCGCGGGCGTAGATATCATCACCCTCTTCCACCAGATAAATCAGGCTGCCGTCCGGGGCGCATACCGCCGGGATGGTGCTTTCATTCGGCCCCACTTCCCCTTGCCAGGTAGCGTAGCCGTAGGCTTTTGCCCGGGCGATTATCGGCTCACTGCGGCTGACGCGTAGCGCCATGGCGCACAGAGAAACGCCGTGCCGCTGCCAGAAATGGTCGGCCCAGCTGTGCGGCTGATGATTGACAATCACCCTCGCGCCGCCGTTTTGCCACAGGCTCACTTTTTTACTGCGGTGCATTCCCTGCAGCTGGAAGCCCATTTGGCCGAGGCTGGTGCCGAGTTTTTTCGCTTCGGCAGGACTGGCGGCAAATTCAATAAATTCCGGCCCCTGATACTCCGGCAGTGCGGGCAGCGAGCAGAGTTCGGCGTCAGTTTCTGGTAACTGTTGACGGGTTTGTTCCTCCAGCCACAGCAAAGAACGATAGCCGTCCTTCGCGGTTGCGCCGTTTGGCGAAGCGCGAAAACCATCGTTGAACACTTCCAGCGACCACGGACCGCGATAGCCGCGCCGGGTTAAATCGGTGGCAAATTCCACTACTGGAAGCTCGCCCTGCCCCGGGAAGCAGCGGAAATGGCGGCTCCATTCGAGTACGTCCATTTTCATCACCGGCGCATCCGCCAGTTGGAGGAAGGTAATTTTATCGACTGGCACTTCGTCCAGCCGGGCCAACGTGTCGCCCAGCGCCAGCACGTGGAAGCTGTCGAGCACAATCCCCATCGCCGGGCTGTCCACCGCTTTTACGCGCTGCCACGCCTGATGCCAGCGATTCACCTGAGTTCCCCAGGCCAGCGCTTCGTACCCGACGTTGATTTTTTCACGTTCAGCCAGCTCCGCCAGCGCACGCAGGTCGCTGATTTGCAGGTCGATATCCGGGCTGGTGTCCGGCGCTACGCTGCTGCATAACAGCAAGGTGTCGCAGCCGAGCTGATGCATTAGCTCAAACTTACGTCTGGCGCGTTCGAGATTGGCGGCAAACTGCGGGCGGCTGGCACCTTCGAAATCACGAAAGGGCTGAAAAAGCGTGATCTGCAAACCGAGATCGGCGGCCATCTGTCGGATATCCGCCGGCGAACCGGTATAATAGAGCAGATCATTTTCAAAAATTTCAACGCCCTGATAGCCTGCATCGGCAATGGCGCTCAGTTTTTCCGGTAAAGTGCCTGATATCGAGACGGTTGCGATGGAGCGCAGCATAGTGTCACCTGTCATGATCCACGGGAAAGCTGAATATGAATCATTTGGTTCATACGCGCCATAATTCGTTGCTGATTTGTGATCGTTGTGTGTATTTTTTGTTCTTACCAGAAGCGGGAGTCGCTATGTCTGTTGTTGTTCACGATGAAGCCCAGAGCCTGAAAGAGAAGATTTTTGCCGCTGCCATCGCGGTTTTCGCCGAGCACGGCCTGGCCGGGGCGAGAATGGAACAGATAGCCGGAGAGGCCCAAACCACCAAGCGAATGGTGGTCTATTACTTCAAAACCAAGGAGCAGCTGTATCAGGCAGTGCTGGAACACGTCTATGCCCGCATTCGTGAAAACGAGCAGCAACTGGGGCTGGAAAATTTACCGCCGGTCGAAGCGCTGGTGCAGTTGGTGAAATGGAGCGTGGCATACCACGCAAGCCATGCGGATTATATGCGGATCATTTGCATGGAAAACATGCAGCGCGGAAAGTGGCTGAATGCGTCAGGTTTGTTGAAACCGCTGAACAAAAGCGCCCTGTCGATTCTGGAAAATATTCTCGATCGCGGTCAGCAACAGGACATTTTCCAGCAAGGCGTTGAGGCCCGGGACGTGCATCGTCTGATCAGCAGCTTCAGTTTTTACCAGGTGTCGAATTTCTACACCTTTAATAGCCTTTATCTGGAAGGCCCGCTGCCGGAAATTGACGACCCGCAACTGGTGGCGCATCACTCAGAAATTGCCGTGAAAGCCGTTTTGCGCTTTGTCATTGCCTGATTATTGACCCGCCAGCGCGGTGATGACGCGTTCCATCGCCTCGCGGGTCTGTTCACTGCGTTTGATTTTCTGGTTAGCAAGCGATGTGCGCAATACGCCAGCAATTACAATGTGTTTGGGCTCTTGTCCCAGGTCACGCATCTCCAGTACGACCTTGCCGACCACCCGGCACATCTCCTGATACAGCGCTTCATCTTTACCTTGATTGCCCATCTCTTGCTCCCACTAACTCATTAATTTTCAATTCATTACTGATGATAGCGTCTTTCTGAGTAACTTTCGCCATTAGATTCTGTTACAAAGTAAAGATCGCCTCGTAATGATTTTGTTAAGCGCTATCGTCTTGTTCTGAAACGGCGTTTTCATTTTCTTTTTCATCCGTAACCTCGTATAATACGCACCGATTCTTTCTTGAATGGTTTCAGCGCATTGGACTGCATAAAAAATAACGTAAAACTTCATCCAACCTTCGTAGCTGAAAACCAGGCTCACTTTCCTCTGCACGCTTTTTTGATGTCACCTATCCTTATCTCGTGGCATCGCGACTTTCGTAATACAGGTTTACCTTCGTGGCAGTGCGCCCACGATCCAAATTTTCCTATTCCTTCTCTCTCAACTTAAAGACTAAGACTGTCATGAAAAAGACCAAAATTGTTTGCACCATCGGTCCAAAAACCGAATCCGAAGAGATGCTGACCAAAATGCTGGACGCCGGCATGAACGTGATGCGTCTGAACTTTTCTCACGGCGACTATGCTGAACACGGCCAGCGCATCAAGAACCTGCGCAACGTGGTTAGCAAAACCGGTAAGTCAGCGGCAATCCTGCTGGATACCAAAGGCCCTGAAATCCGCACCATCAAACTGGAAGGCGGCAACGACGTCTCTCTGAAAGCAGGCCAGACCTTCACGTTCACCACGGATAAAACCGTTGTCGGTAACACCGAAACTGTGGCCGTTACCTACGAAGGTTTCACCAGCGATCTGAGCGTCGGCAACACCATTCTGGTTGATGACGGCTTGATCGGTATGGAAGTTACCGCTATCGAAGGCAACAAGGTTGTTTGTAAAGTGCTGAACAACGGCGACCTGGGCGAAAACAAAGGCGTTAACCTGCCAGGCGTTTCCATCGCTCTGCCAGCACTGGCTGAGAAAGACAAACAGGATCTGATCTTCGGTTGCGAACAGGGCGTTGACTTCGTTGCAGCGTCCTTTATCCGTAAGCGTTCTGACGTGCTGGAAATCCGTGAACACCTGAAAGCTCACGGCGGTGAAAACATCCAGATCATCTCCAAAATCGAAAACCAGGAAGGCCTGAACAACTTCGACGAAATCCTCGAAGCGTCTGACGGTATCATGGTTGCTCGTGGCGACATGGGCGTTGAAATCCCGGTTGAAGAAGTTATCTTCGCGCAGAAGATGATCATCGAAAAATGTGTACGCGCTCGTAAAGTGGTTATCACCGCGACCCAGATGCTGGATTCTATGATCAAGAACCCACGTCCAACCCGCGCTGAAGCCGGTGACGTTGCTAACGCCATCCTCGACGGTACCGATGCAGTAATGCTGTCCGGTGAGTCTGCGAAAGGGAAATACCCGCTGGAAGCGGTGACCATCATGGCAACCATCTGCGAACGTACTGACCGCGTGATGACCAGCCGTCTGGACTTCAACAACGACAGCCGTAAGCTGCGCATCACTGAAGCGGTTTGCCGCGGTGCAGTAGAAACAGCTGAGAAACTGGAAGCGCCATTGATTGTTGTTGCGACCCAGGGCGGTAAATCTGCTCGCGCTATCCGTAAATACTTCCCGGATGCCACCATCCTGGCGCTGACCACCAACGAACTGACTGCACGTCAGCTGGTGCTGTCTAAAGGCGTTAACGCGCAGCTGGTTAAAGAAATCTCTTCTACTGATGATTTCTACCGTCTGGGCAAAGAAGTTGCACTGCAGAGCGGTCTGGCTCAGAAAGGTGACGTTGTGGTGATGGTTTCTGGTGCGCTGGTACCAAGCGGAACCACCAATACTGCATCCGTTCACGTACTGTAATTCCGGTTCAGTCGACTTAATTTGCATAAAAGCGCCCTCGCGGCGCTTTTTTTATTCCTTTGATAGCCTTATTTAATAAAAATGCAAATCGGATTTCACTATTTAAATTGTGATTATCTAAGATTAATCCAATGAAATCGTACTGTTTTCACACAGCTTTTGCATTTTGTACATCCGTTAGATGCTTCTTTGAGCGAACGATCAAAAATAAGTGTATTCCCATCAAAAAAATATTCTCAACATAAAAAACTTTGTGTAATACTTGTAACGCTACATGGAGATTAACTCAATCTAGAGGGTATTAATAATGAATCGTACTAAACTGGTACTGGGCGCGGTAATCCTGGCTTCTACTATGCTGGCAGGTTGTTCTTCTAACGCTAAAATCGATCAGCTGTCTTCTGACGTTCAGACTCTGAACGCTAAAGTTGACCAGCTGAGCAACGACGTGAACGCAATGCGTTCTGACGTTCAAGCTGCTAAAGACGACGCAGCACGCGCTAACCAGCGTCTGGACAACCAGGCTCACTCTTACCGTAAGTAAGAGTACCTGTAATAAAAATGGCGCACATTGTGCGCCATTTTTTTTGCCTGTTAATCACCTTTCCACGTTATTGCGTCATCCGCGTTTCATCCGCCGTTGAAGGCGTTCCATTCTGAACGGAAATCACCTGATTCTGCCCTGTCGCCACCGGCGTCACGCCCGAAGAGACAACAACAGGGATCCCCGCCCGACGGTACATCGCTTTATCCGCCATCACCTTATCGGTGCCTTTGTCGCTGGCGAACTGCGAATAGCCCGCAGGTAGCACGTAGGTCATGGTCTGCGGGTTCTGGGTTTCATCCTGCGTCAATGGACGGTGAACTTCCATGTAGCGCGTACCGTTCGGCTCAATCGAATATTTCACCGGTTGGTTAATCACCTGTACGGGCGTCCCGACCCGCACCTGCGCGAACAGCGCTTTGATGTCATCGGTAAACATCCGCATACAGCCAGAACTGACGCGCAGCCCGACGCTGCTCTGCGCATTGGTGCCGTGAATCAGATACTCGCCGTTACCGTACGCCAGACGCAATGCGAAGCGCCCCAGTGGATTATTAGGCCCAGCGGGTACCACAGGGGGCAGCGTTATGCCTTTTTCCAGTGAGCGCTGGCGGATGCCCGCTGTGGGCGTCCAGGTCGGATTAGGGATTTTCTGACCGACGCGAGTAGTCATTTCAGGCGTTTCAAGCCCAAGCTGGCCGATGCCTAACGGATACACCTGCACCGTATTGCCGCCCGGAGGGAAGTAATAGAGTCGGAGCTCCGCCAGATTGACCACGATGCCTTCCCGCGGTACGTCAGGCAGCAGCAATTGAAGCGGAATGATCACCTGCGTGCCCGGTTTCGGCACTGGCGCAATGGTGTTATTCGCTTCAAGGATTATCATCGCGGCGGTATCAAAGCGCCGGGCAATGGTTTGCAGGCTATTGTCGCCTTCCTGCACCGTGTAGGTTTGGTTTTGTCCAACGAGACGGCTACCGTTAGCCGGTAAGGTGTATTCAACCGCTCTGGCGGCCTGAGACGCGCCGAGAGCACCTAAGAGCATTAACGAGATGAGAGATGCGCGTTTCATACTGAGTTTCCCTTTTATTCACTGACAGAACGCCAGAAAGCTGAACCACCCGCGAGGTGGAATCCCCACCCCGCGTTACAGAATGAAAGCTGTATTTTAAGATTAGTTTAGCTAAAACTCAGAGCCTGCGCGCGAATTGCGCGGATCATCGCTTCGAGCCCCTGCGAACGCGAGGGCGTAAGGTGTTGGGTGAGCGCCATTTTCTCAAACCACGGGCGCACATCAAAGGCCAGAATGTCCTGGGCGGTCATCTGATGGTAGAGAATAAAAACAACGGCAATCAGACCCTTAACGATAGCTGCGTCGCTGTCGCCGTGCAGTTCAATCCGCCCGTCGGCGCTGCGTTTCATCACAATCCACACCTGACTCTGGCAGCCCTGAATAATGTTTTCCGGGTTATGCGCGTCTTCGTTGAGCGGGGCTAAACGCTGGCCCAGCTCAATGATATACAGGTATTTTTCTTCCCAGTTGGCGCAACGACTGAAGTTACACAACAGCTTATCTTTGTCCGGCAATGCGGCCATAAAGCCTCCCTGTCAGCCCAGTAAACGATGGATACGTTTCAATCCTGCCACCAGACGGTCCACCTCTTCAACCGTGTTATACATCGCAAGCGAGGCGCGACACATAGCCGGCACGTTATAGAACGCCATTAGCGGCATGGCGCAATGGTGTCCGGTACGCACCGCAATACCGTAGTTATCGAGGAAACTGCCGACGTCATAGGCGTGATGTTTACCGAGATTGAACGCGATAACACCGAGTCGATTTTGCGGGCCGTACAGCGTGAGATCTGGCACCGTTGCCAGTTCCGCCAACGCGTAATGCATTAAGGTGTGTTCGTAATCGGCAATATTGTCCAGACCCAGCCCGCTGATATACTCCAGCGCCACCCCGAGCGCGATAATCCCGCCGGTGTTAGGCGTGCCCGCTTCAAAACGCCACGGCGCTTTCGCCCAGGTGGTGCCTTCCGTCAGGCTAACGGTGGCAATCATTGAGCCCCCGCCTTCCCACGGCGGCATATCCTGCAAAATTTCGTCTTTCGCGTACAGTACGCCGATGCCGGTCGGGCCATACAGCTTGTGCGCTGAGAAAACATAAAAATCGCAGCCCAGGCTTTGCACATCCACGGCGTGATGCATCACCGCCTGTGCCCCGTCGATCAATACTTTTGCGCCGTGCTGATGTGCCAGTTCGGTCAGCGCCTTCACGGGGTTTTCCGTGCCGAGTACATTCGACACCTGAGTTACCGCCAGCAGCTTCGTGCGTTCGTCAAACAAACCGGGGATTGCATCCAGCTGCAGCGTGCCGTCGACGTTAAGTGGGATAACGCGCAGTTCAGCGCCAACGCGCGTACAGAGCATCTGCCACGGCACGATGTTGGCGTGGTGTTCCATCTGGCTGATAACGATGTTATCGCCCTGAGCGACGTTACTGTCGCCCCAGCTGTTCGCCACCAGGTTGATGCCTTCGGTGGTGCCGCGCACAAATACCAGTTCTTCAGCCGAACGGGCATTCAGGAAGGTAGCGGCCTGCTGGCGCACCTGCTCCATGCGGGTCGTCGCTTCAGCGCTGAGGGTGTGAATACCGCGATGCACCGCCGCATAACCGTGACGATAAAACTCCGCTTCGGCGTCGATCACCGCATTAGGTTTTTGCGCGCTGGCCGCGCTGTCCAGGTATGCCAGCGGCTGGCCATTGACTTCACGGGTCAGCAGCGGGAAATCGGCCCGCACCCGTTCAATGGAAAATGTCATGCTCTTCCTCCCGGCAAGCGCTGGCCAATCCGCGCCAGCACTTCACGTCTGATGGTCTCATCGCTAATGGCTTCAGTCAGCTCAGCGGCAAACGCATACATGATCATCTGCTGGGCGGCCTGCTGTTTGATTCCGCGCGAACGCAGATAGAACAACTGTTCGTCGTCGATACGCCCGATGGTCGCACCGTGACTGCACTTCACGTCATCGGCATAGATTTCCAGCTGCGGCTTGGTGTCCACTTCTGACAGTTTTCCGAGCAGCAGATTGTTGTTGGTCATCTGCCCGTCGGTTTTAATCGCGTGCTGTGCGACGTTGATAAGCCCGTTAAATACCGCCCGGCCTTTATCGCTAACGATGGTTTTATGCAGCTGACGGCTGTTGCAATAACCTTTGTTATGCTCAAGCCAGGTGCGGGTGTCGCACACTTCGTTGTTCACCGGCATCGCCAGGCTGTTAATGCGCAGCGTGGTGTTTTCACCGTTGAGCTGGGTGCTGGTGTTATGCCGCAGCACCACGCCACCAAGCAGGAAACTGTGGCTTGTCGCGCTGGCATCCTGAGCGAGCAGAATGTCGTTATGACCAAAGTGAAAGCTGGTCGGGTTTTCAAACGCGAGTTTGATATGCTGCAAATGCGCGTTGTCCGCGACCTGCATCGTCAGGCGTGAACCGGTAAAGTGGCGCGCGTCGTTCAGACTGGCGTAATGTTCAATCACCGTGGCTTCCGCCCCCTGCGCCAGTTCCAGATGATGGCGATAATGCGCGGTATTCATCTCCTCGCCCTCGACACCCTGAGTGATATGCGTCAACAGCAAGGGTCTGGCCGGACGCTGATTGCGCGCCACCTGAATATGCGTCACCGTCTGCGCCAGGCTTTCCGTGAGGTGCAGGAATACTTCCGGTTGCACCGCCGCAGGCAGCGTCTCACGCGCGTTATCGACCGTGACCTGGAAACCGCTCTCTGTCAGATCATCGCTCAGTTCGCGGATAAATCGACCGTTCACAAACACCATTCGCAGCGCATCAACCGGCAGCGCCAGCGCGTCACGCTGTTGCGCATCGATAGACGCTTCGGCGCTGACAAACTGGCTGTTCAGCAATCCATCCAGCGGCGTGTATTTCCAGTTTTCCTGTTTACGCGTTGGCAGACCGAGACGCAGCATCTGCTGCAGGTGCTGTTCCGAATGCGCCGTGCGCGCGGTGCTTTGCGCCTCGAAGAGATGATGCCATTGCTGCAGCGCGTTACTGCTGTTCGGTAAGCCAGCCATAGCCCTGCTCCTCCAGCTGCTTAACCAGCGTGAAATCGCCGGATTTAACGATACGGCCCTGATACAACACATGCACAAAGTCCGGTTTGATGTAGTCAAGAATACGCTGGTAATGGGTGACGATAATGAACGCGCGTTTGCCGTCACGCAGCGCATTGACGCCGTCGGAGACTATTTTCAACGCATCAATGTCCAGTCCAGAATCCGATTCATCAAGAATGCACAGTTCCGGCTCAAGCACCGCCATTTGCAGAATGTCGTTACGCTTTTTCTCACCGCCAGAGAAGCCGACGTTGACCGAACGCGTCAGCAAATCTTCAGGCATTTTTAACAGTTTGATTTTCTCTTCCATCAGATCCTGAAAATCAAAGCGGTCGAGTGCTTCCTGGCCGCGATATTCCCGCACTGCGTTGAGCGCCGTTTGCAGGAAGAACTGATTACTGACGCCGGGGATTTCTACCGGATACTGGAAGGCCATGAAGATGCCTTCTCCGGCCCGGTCTTCCGGGGCTAATTCCAGCAGGTCTTTGCCTTTGAATTCAACCGTTCCGCCGGTCACTTCGTAATCTTCACGCCCGGCGAGCGTCGCCGACAACGTGCTTTTCCCGGAGCCGTTCGGCCCCATGATGGCATGCACTTCGCCCGGGCGAATGTCCAGACTAAGTCCGCGCAGGATCTCTTTATCTTCTACCGCTACCTGTAAATCTTTAATGCTTAACATGGGTGTCCCTTAATCCTTAACCGACGCTGTGTTCGAGGCTTATCGCCAGCAATTTTTGTGCTTCGACTGCAAATTCCAGCGGCAGCTCTGAGAAAACGTCCTTACAGAAACCGTTAACGATCATTGAAATCGCGTCGTCTTCGCTGATACCGCGTTGCAAGCAGTAGAACAGCTGGTCTTCACCGATGCGCGAGGTCGTGGCCTCGTGCTCAAGCTGGGCGCTGTTGTTGCGACATTCAACGTACGGGAAGGTGTGCGCCCCGCTATCCGGGCCAATCAGCATCGAGTCACACTGAGTGAAGTTACGCGCGTTGGTCGCCGTCGGCATGATTTTGACTAAGCCGCGATAGCTGTTCTGGCTGTGTCCGGCGGAGATGCCTTTCGAGATAATGGTCGATTTGGTGTTTTTGCCGATGTGAATCATCTTGGTGCCGGTGTCGGCCTGCTGATGTCCTGCGGTCAGCGCCACCGAGAAGAACTCACCGATGGAGTTATCTCCGCGCAAAATACAGCTTGGGTATTTCCAGGTAATGGCCGAACCGGTTTCCGACTGGGTCCATGACATTTTGCTGTTTTCGCCTTCGCACAGCGCGCGTTTGGTCACGAAGTTCAGAATGCCGCCGGTGTTGTTATCGCCCGGGAACCAGTTCTGCACTGTGGAATATTTCACTTCCGCATCTTTGTGGATAATCACTTCCACCACCGCGGCGTGCAGCTGGTAGCTATCGCGTACTGGGGCCGAGCAGCCTTCGATATAGCTCACGTAGCTGCCTTCATCGGCCACCAAAATGGTGCGCTCGAACTGACCGGTTTTTTCGGCGTTTATGCGGAAATAGGTCGACAGTTCCATCGGGCAGCGCACGCCTTTTGGCACATAAATAAAGGTGCCGTCAGAGGCGACCGCAGCGTTCAACGCGGCAAAGAAATTATCGTTGCCTGGCACCACGGTACCGAGATATTTCTGCACCAGTTCGGGATAGTCATGGATAGCCTCGCCGAATGAACAGAAAATAATCCCCTGCTCGCCCAGCTTTTCCCGGTAGGTGGTGGCGACGGAGACGGAGTCGAAAATCGCATCGACCGCCACCTCACGCCCCTCACGAACCGGCACACCGAGCAGGCTAAACGTATCTTCGACTTCCTGACTCAGGAACGCATTGGCTCCGGTTTGCTGAACGGCACCCGGCTCTGAGGCGCAGGTTTCATCACAGTTACCGCAGGACGGCGCTGAGTAGTAGCTGTAATCCTGATAGTTCAGTTTGTCGTAATGGGCTTTCAGCCAGTGCGGTTCTTCCATTTCAAGCCACGCCCGGAACGCGCTCAGGCGGAATTCGAGCATCCACTCTGGCTCGTTGCGTTTGGCAGAAATGGCGCGCACCACCTCTTCGCTGATCCCTTTCGCCAGTTCGTCGGTCTGCAAGTGGGTAAAGAACCCTTCTTTATAATTGAGCTGACCACCGGCCCAGGTTTTGACATCGTCAGTTGCTTCAGTATTACGTGACATAATTACTCCGCCTGCACCCCAAAACTTTCACCACAGCCACATTCATGCTGGGCTTTCGGGTTGTGAAACTTAAAGATCTGATTTAAGCCTTCGCGCACATAATCCACTTCCGTGCCGTCGATAAAAGGCATCGCCTGTAACGACACCCACAGCTTCGCGCCGTCAGACTCGAACAACAGATCGTCCGCTTTCGGTTCGCTGACGGTATCCAGTACGTAAGCAAAACCCGCACAGCCGGAGGTTTTCACCCCCAGACGGATCCCCTGTACGCCCTGCTTGATGGCCAGGTCGCACACGTGCGCCGCCGCAGCGGGCGTCATGCTGATTCCGCGCCAGGAAAAATCAGCGGGGTTGAAGGTTTCTGAATGCAATTCCATAGGTCCACCTTATACGTTGAAGCCATCAGGGCACCCCCCTATGTTAGTGATAATGATTATCACTTCAACCCCTTGTCAGCAGGGGCTTTCAGCGGAATGCCTCCAACAGAGGGCTTTTACTAAGCATAGACCCTGTGCGCAGAGTGAACAGGGCTATCGGGAAATGTTCAATGCATTGAAAAATAAATGCTTTAACTTCAACGGCGGAGAAAAAATGCGACAATGAAAAGATGTATAGAAAATACCAATTTATGAGATAGGAATTGCTGTCTGCAGCTGCAATAAAAAAGCCCCGTGGCGGATGCGCACGGGGCTTTCAGAAATTACAGGTTCGTTAGTAGAGCGACGCCTGGCCTACCGGGCGCGTTTTGAATCGGCGATGCACCCATAAATACTGCTCCGGAGCGCGCAGGATTTCTTTCTCGATAACCTTGTTCATATAGCTTGCGGCCTTGAACTCGTCTTCGGAAGGGTAATCGGTCAGCGCTTCGCTGATATGCAGGCTGTAGCCGCGATTGTTGGCTTTGCGCACCATGGTAATGGTCAGCAGGTCCGCGCCAGACAGACGCGACAGCACGAACGTTCCGTTGGTGGTTGCCGCCTGTGGCACGGAGAAGAATGGCGCAAAGGTACTGCCTTTCGGGCCGTAATCCTGATCCGGGGCGAACCATACCGCTTCGCCGTTTTTCAACGCGCTCACCAGGCCACGCAGGTTGCGGCGGTCGATCATCGCTTTATTGGAACGCAGACGCCCTTTGGTCTGCACCCACTCCATCAATTTGCTGTTGTGCGGACGGTAGGTTGCCATCATTGGACGGCACAGGCCCATCGTTCTGCCGCCGAGTTCCAGCGACATGAAATGCACACCGACCACCATGACGCCTTTTTTGTTTTCGAGCGCTTTGGTCAGGTTTTCGTAACCTTCTACATCAAACCATTTTTTAACCCGGGCATCGCTCCAGAACCAGGCCATACCGGTTTCAATTAATCCCATTCCGAGAGAAATAAAGTTCTGCTCAATTAATTTCTCTTTTGCCTCGTCAGTCATATCCGGAAAACAGAGTGTTAAATTCCTTGACGCAATCTTTTCTCTTCTTTTCAAAAATGGACGAGCGGCACGGCCGAGAGAAGACCCGATAATATAGAGCAACGGATAGGGAAGTTGGACTAGCAGCCACAGCACACCTAAACCAAACCAGGTTAACCAGTTGCGAGGGTGCAGTAGCGTTTTGTCGAAGGCTTTTGCCATCGTTAATTCCTGTAAGCATGTGAACCAGTAGCGCATAAGGAAAAAACGAAAGAAATCATCAATCTTTAGGCGATACGTTGTGAATTTTCACGTTGGTTAAAAGCCAGTTTTAACCGAAACGCCAAAAGTCTCTTTGCAAAATGGATCCTGAAGAGAGACAAAAGCGGCTTCCGTGGGGTGCAGGCGAACTGCTGCGATGAGGATGCAACATCTGTCAGAAAAAAGATAGTGAATTAATCTGAAGCTACAGTTAACTGCGCAGGAATAAAACGGGACCATTCTTATGGTTGAGCACAATAAACGTCAGCAATTCTTATCATTAATTCGAGGAATGCTGGTTATTGAATCAATTCGCCAGAAATAATGGAGAAAAGCACCGGGGATCCGGTGCTTTCGCCGTTCACTTTTTGTTCAATGATTCTAAACCACCGCCGTGGTGAGTCGGGAAGAGCAGCACAATTTGCCGTGTTCATCGAAGATCTCTATCTGCCAGACCTGATGGCGGCGTCCGGCGTGCAGCGCTTTACAGACGCCGCGCACCCTTCCGCTCTGCACCGCGCGCAGGTGATTGGCGTTAACCTCCACCCCCACCACTTTCTCATCGCCTTCAGTGCAAAGGTAACCCGCCACAGAGCCCAGCGTTTCGGCCAGCACCACCGACGCACCGCCGTGCAGCAAGCCAAACGGCTGATGCGTGCGGCTGTCCACCGGCATGGTGGCTTCCAGGCTATTGTCGGTCAGACGCTCAAAGCGAATATCCAGCAGGCCAACCATGTTGCCCTCACCCATCGCGTTGAGCGCATCCAGCGTCGTGCTACGTTTCCAGATCATCCCATTATCTCCAGTAAAGCCTGCAATGGATGACGCACGCCGCTGCCTTCAACGCGCTTCACCTGGCTGCGACAGGAATATCCCGTGGCCAGACAACGATTACGGGGCAGGCGTTGCATAGCCTGCTGCCACGAGAGAGCATAGATGCCTAATGAGTTCTCGTGGTTCTTCACTTCGTGACCGTAGGTTCCGGCCATACCGCAGCAGCCCACGCTGACGCTTTCCAGCTTTGCGCCAAAGCGAGCGAAAATAGACGCCCACTGTTTTGGTGCCATCGGCAAGGCGGTCACTTCGGTGCAATGACCGAACAGATACCAGGCCTCACCGCTGACGTCTCGCATTTCAGTATTCTCCAGCGCTTTTGGCAGCCACTCATGCACCAGTTGAACCTGGAAACCCCCGCGTTTTTCGCCGAGCGTTTGTTTGTATTCGTCGCGATAGCACAGCACCAGCGCCGGGTCGACACCCACCATCGGCATCTCAAGCTGCGCCACCCGGTTGAGGAAATCAGCCGTTTTCTGCGCCGTTTTCGCAAAGCGCGCCAGGAAGCCTTTAATGTGCTGCGCTTTACCGTTCGGCGAAAACGGCAGCACAACCGGTTGATAGCCAACGCGCTCCACCAGCCTGACGAAATCCGCCACCACCTGTGCGTCGTAGTAACTGGTGAAAGGATCCTGCACCACCAGCACCATTTTCGCTTTTTGTTCCGGGCTTAGTGCTTCGAGCTGTTCGAGCGTCAGATTCGCCGAGCGATGCCCCACCATCTGCTGCTGCAGCGACGGCGTCGACAGTAACGGCAGATCAATCATGCCGATGTGCTTCTTCGACAAACTTTTCACCCACGGCTGGCTGATAAAGAAGTTGAAGGTTTTCGGCGCGCGCGCCATCAGCGGCGCATAGCTTTCAACCGTGGCGACCACGTGATCGCGCATCGGGCGCAAATAGCGGGTGTGATACAGCTGCAGGAAGCGCGAGCGGAAATCGGGCACGTCAATTTTGATCGGACACTGCGTTGAACAGGCTTTGCAGGCCAGACAGCCGGACATCGCCTCTTTCACTTCATGCGAGAAATCGTATTCGCCTTTATTGGCATGCCAGCTGTTGCGCGTCCGCTCTATCAGACTGCGCAGGCTGGCGCGTTTTTCCGGTAGCTCTTTTTCGAGCTTGAGCGGATCAATCCCGCGATCCGCCAACAAACGCAGCCATTCACGTACCAGCGTGGCGCGTCCTTTTGGCGAATGCATCCGGTCGCTGGTGATTTTCATCGACGGGCACATCGGGCTGTTCACATCAAAGTTAAAGCACAGGCCGTTGCCGTTACACTCCATCGCTCCGCGCCAGGAGGTACGCACCGAAATCGGGATTTGCCGGTCGAAGGTGCCACGTTTGACCGCATCGACTTTCATCATTGGCGCATCCACCCCTTCCGGCGGACAGATTTTCCCTGGATTAAGACGGTTATTCGGGTCGAATGCCGCCTTCACTTTCCGCAGCTCGCCGTACAGGGTGTCGCCAAAGAATGCCGGGCTATATTCCGCGCGGAAACCTTTGCCGTGTTCGCCCCACAGCAGGCCTCCGTATTTTGCCGTCAGCGCGACGACGTCATCGGAAATCTGCTTCATCAGAATTTCCTGCTGCGGGTCGCACATGTCCAGCGCCGGGCGCACGTGCAGCACACCCGCATCAACGTGACCAAACATACCGTAGCTGAGGCCATGCCCGTCGAGCAGCGCACGGAATTCAACGATGTAATCTGCCAGATGCTCCGGCGGCACACAGGTATCTTCGGCAAACGGAATCGGTTTGGCAGCGCCTTTGGCATTGCCAAGCAGGCCGACCGCTTTTTTACGCATCGCGTAAATGCGTTCGATGCCATCCAGTTCATTGCAAAGCTGCCAGCCGATAACGCCGCCCTCGCCTGCGGCGATCAGTGCATCGAGACGCTGGCACAGCGCACTCACCTGGCCTGCGATCAATTCTTCATCATCACCGGCAAATTCCACGATATTCAGGCCGAGCATCTCTTTTTCCGGCACATCGGTAATGAGTTCGTTAACGGAGTGCCAGACGATATCTTCCCGCGCCAGATTCAGCACTTTCGAATCGACGGTTTCGACCGACATCGCACGCGCCTCGACCATAAATGGCGCATTACGCAGCGCCGAATCGAAGGAGTCATATTTAACGTTCACCAGGCGACGCACTTTTGGCAGGCGCGTGATATCCAGGCGCGCTTCGGTGATGAATGCCAGCGTGCCTTCCGATCCGGTCAACACGCGGGTCAGATCAAATTCGGTCATGTCGTCATTGAATACGTGACGCAAATCGTAACCGGTGAGGAAGCGGTTCAGTTTTGGGAAACTGTCGATAATCAGCTGACGATTTTCTTTGCAGCGCTCATACACCGTGCGGTAAATGCGCCCGCTCGCCGACTGCTCTTTGGCCAGCGTTTCCGCCAGCAGCACCGGCATCGGCTGTGTATCAAGAATATCGCCCCCCAGCAACACCGCCCGCACGCCCAGCACGTGGTCAGAGGTTTTGCCATACACCATTGACCCTTGTCCGGACGCATCGGTGTTGATCATCCCGCCAAGCGTGGCGCGGTTGCTGGTTGACAGTTCAGGGGCGAAAAAATACCCGTAGGGTTTCAGAAACTGATTAAGCTGATCTTTGATAACACCCGCCTCTACCCGCACCCAACCCTCTTCGGGATTGATTTCAATGATGCGATTCATATAGCGAGACATATCAATGACAATGCCCTGGTTCAGCGACTGGCCGTTGGTACCCGTACCGCCGCCACGAGGCGTGAAGACCAGCGAACGGAAACGCTCTTCATCGGCAATGCGTGAAAGCAGCGCGACGTCAGCGGTTGAACGGGGGAAAACCACGGCATCGGGGAGGAGCTGATATATGCTGTTATCGGTCGCCATCGTCAGCCTGTCGGCATAACGGGTGGCAGTATCGCCGGTAAAACCTTGTTGCTCCAGTGCCTGCAAAAAATTCAGCACCAGCTGAACAACGCCGGGTGCCTGAGAAATCTGTGGGATCATGACGCTTGACCCTGCCTGACTAAGTTGTGTTGGACGGTTTTTACCCAAAAGAATTCGAGTTGCATCCAGGCGGCAACAGAGCTAGCCCGATGAGCTTACATAAGTAAGTGATTCGGGAAAGTGAACGCAGCCAACACCGATGCAGCTTGAAGCATGAAGGGTATGTTTATCGTTTGCGTATAGCCTAAACGTTGTATCACATTTTTCACGGATCAGCTTATTGGTTTTCGGGCCGAACATGGAAACGAAATTGTTGATATTATTATCAGTAAATGGATTTATCCTCTGCACCTCTTTTAGGGCGTAACTACTAAGGTACAAAACGTATGACAACCCTTCATCGGCCCCGTGATATACCGCAAATTCTGCTGTCGGTGCTGTTTTTAGCGCTCATGATCGTGGCCTGTTTATGGATAGTACAACCCTTCGTTCTGGGGTTTGCATGGGCCGCGACAATCGTTATCGCTACCTGGCCACTGTTGCTAAAACTCCAGCGTTTGTTGTTTGGCCGCCGCTCACTCGCGGTGCTAGTGATGACACTGCTGCTGTTTTTACTGTTCGTTATTCCGATTGCGTTGCTGGTTAACAGTCTTGTCGATGGCAGTGGCCCACTGGTTCATGCCATTACCACGGGCAATATTGCCCTGCCCGATCTGGGATGGCTGAATAGCATTCCGCTGGTCGGCAGCAAACTGTACGCTGGCTGGCATAGCCTGCTGGACATGGGCGGCTCGGCTATTATGGCGAAGGTTCGTCCGTACATCGGCACCACCACCACCTGGTTCGTTGGCCAGGCGGCGCATATTGGCCGCTTTATGATGCACTGTGGTCTGATGCTGTTGTTCAGCGCACTGCTGTACTGGCAGGGTGAAAAAGTGGCGTATGGCGTACGCTACTTTGCCACCCGTCTGGCGGCTAAACGTGGCGATGCGGCGGTGCTGCTGGCAGGACAAGCCATACGCGCCGTGGCGCTTGGCGTGGTCGTCACCGCGCTGGTGCAGGCGGTTCTGGGCGGGATCGGCCTGGCGATTTCCGGCGTGCCTTACGCGACGCTGCTGACCGTGGTGATGATTTTCTCCTGTCTGGTACAGCTCGGTCCGTTGGTGGTGCTTATTCCATCCATCATCTGGCTGTACTGGACCGGCGATACCACCTGGGGCACCGTGCTGCTGGTGTGGAGCTGCGTGGTCGGCACCATGGATAACTTCATCCGTCCGGTGCTGATTCGTATGGGCGCAGACCTGCCGATGATACTTATCCTTACCGGCGTTATCGGCGGCCTGATTGCGTTTGGTATGATTGGCCTGTTCATCGGCCCGGTACTGCTGGCAGTATCTTGGCGTCTGTTTGATGCCTGGGTGCGAGAAGTCCCGCCACCGTCAGACGATGCTGAAGAAGTGCTTGAGGAACTTGAGACTCTGGAAGCCAGCCACGACAAGCTCGGCAACTGATAAAACGTGGCCCGGACGCTCCCTGCGCCGGGCCTGATACTTAAGCATTGCTTATCGTTATTACCCCATCGCGCCGTTATTCTGCTCAGAATTACCGCTAACGCCCATTCAGGGCTCTCAAATCCTTTACCTTTTTTTAACGATTAAGACCAATCTGATCGACGCAAAAATTCTGCATGCCTACTATTAGCTCACGGTTATAAATCAACACCTTGATTTATAAGCATGGAAATCCCCTGAGTGAAACAACGAATTGCTGTGTGTAGTCTTTGCCCATCTCCCACGATGGGCTTTTTTTTGTCTTTTATTTCAGCTCACAGCGGCTCAGCATCTGCCAGTTTTTCGGTAATTCCCGCGTGGTTCCGCTAACGTTAGCGATCACCGAGCCATGAATATCTGCCGATGATGACCCCACCATCAGCGTAAATTCACCCGGTTCGACGATACGTTTCCCGCTACGGTCGGTAAAGTTCAGCATGTCGACGGGCACGTGGAAGGTCAGCGTCGCCGACTGGTTCGGTGTTAGCTCTACGCGCTGGAATGCTTTCAGCTCTTTCACCGGACGCACCATCGATGCCACGTTATCGCGAGCATATAGCTGCACCACTTCGCTGCCGCGACGTGCGCCGATGTTGGTCAGGGTGACCTGCACCGCAATCTCTCCATCGATAGCCACTTCAGGCGTGATAAGCGTCAGCTCGCTCCATTGGAACTGCGTCCAGCTTTTCCCATAGCCAAACGGATAGCGACTACCGAAATGGAAGGCAAATGGCGTGCCGCCGCTTTTCAGTTTGTGGTTGTAGTAATACGGCATTGCCCCGGCACTTTTCGGCACGCTGACCACCAGCCGCCCTTGCGGTTCGGCGCGCCCGGTCAGGACATCGGCAATGGCCCAGCCGCCTTCCTGCCCTGGCGCCCAGGCCATCATCAGCGCTGCCACTTTATCTTCCAGCCCTTGCAGGTTATATGGCCGCCCGCCGGTCATCACTACCACCACCGGTTTGCCGGTTGCCACCAACGCTTCCAGAAGCTGTTGTTGGACGCCGGGCAGATTGAGTGAATCGGTATCGGAGCCTTCGCCGACGGTCCCACTCTGGAACAATCCGGCCAAATCCCCCACGCAGGCCACAATAACCTCGGACTCCTCAGCCACTCGCACCGCGTCTGCAATGAGTGACGTATCCAAAGACACCGGTGATTGCTGGATAGGTTTTCCGCTGCTGTCCCCCGGGAATACCGGTGCGCCCGCCATCCGTTTTTCGATAATGTGGCAGCCTTTGGCATAGCGAACGTGCTGCTCGCCGAGCGTCTGGCGCAGCGCGTCCAGCGGCGTGGTCACCTGCGACGTTTGTTCCAGCATATCGCTGATAATCAGATGGACCGGGAAGCTGTAGCCGCTGAGCAGCGCCAACGGATCGTCAGCCGTTGGGCCAATAACCGCCACGTTCGGATTCCCGTTAAAAGGCAGCACGCCGTTGTTTTCCAACAGCGTCAGTGAGCGCGTTGCCACGTCCCGCGCCGCCTGCCGCGTTTGCGCACTTTGCAGTTCAACCGCGTTTTCATCGGTGTAAGGCTGTTCAAACAGCCCGAGGCGGAATTTCTCCGTCAGGGTTCGGGCCACGATCTCATCGACTTTGCTCATTGAAATCAGCCCTCGCTCCACGGCCTCTGCCAGGTGTCGCGCACAGTCATCTTTCGGCAGCTCGACGTCCAGCCCGGCGTTAAACGCCAGCGCCGCGGATTCAGCCGCGTCATGAGACACACCGTGATGCTGATGCAGCAGACTGATTCCACCGTAATCGGCGACGATAATGCCGTCAAACCCCCACTGCTCACGCAAGATGTGTGTCATCAGGAAGGCGTCGCTGTGGCCCGGCTGGTTATCGATATCGTGATAGGCGGGCATCACCGACCCGGCATTGGCGAGTTTGACCGCCATTTCAAACGGCAGCAGGAAGGTGTCGTTGAGTTCACAAAAACCCAGATGCACCGGAGCATGGTTCCGTGCGCCTTCACTGTACGAATGCCCGACATAATGTTTGAGCGTTGCCAGCAGGTCGCGTTTTTCGCCCTGTAAACCTTCGACGTAGGCGCTGGCCATGACGCCAACCAGCCACGGATCTTCGCCAAAGGTTTCTTCGGTGCGGCCCCAGCGCACGTCGCGAGAGACATCCAGTACCGGTGCCAGCCCCTGATGGCCCCCCGTTGCACGGGCCTCATCGCCAATACAAGCGGCTGCGTGGCGAATAAGTTGCGGGTCCCAGGTCGAACCGTAGTTCAGCGGCGACGGAAACAGCGTCGCGTCTTTGCACAGCAGGCCGACCAGACACTCTTCATGGAACAGTGCCGGAATACCGAGCCGCGTCTCTTCCATCAGCATTTTTTGCAGACGGTTTGCGGCGCGCACCCCGGTTCGGGCATCGACAATGTGCGTCCCCATTGGACGGGTGATTTGCCCGACGCCGAGCTTCAGCCGCTCATTCAACGAAGCCTGAGCGGATACCCCGGCAAATTCATCACTCATGTCACTGCGTTCGCGGTGATCGCCGGTTTCACTCAGCACCAGCCAATAGGCATGCATCTGGGCAAACTTCTCTTCCGGCGTCATTCTCGCCAGCAAATCGGCAACGCGTTCAGCGACTGGACGCTGCGCATCCTTATACAGTGCGGTCATCAACTTCCCCTCCGTTAAGGTTTATCTGGTTGAGAAGCAGTATTCAGAACCGGGCGAAGGGCGACAATTGTCGAAATTAATAGCGAAGTTATGATTTTTCGTTTTGTTTCAATTCTGTGAAGGCGCTCGACAAACTGCGCCGCGCATAAAAAAGCCCCGACAGCGCAAGCTGCCGGGGCGTTGATTGAGCAATTACTTACGCAGTTCGGCGAGGCTCAGCCAGGTCTGTACCACGGTGTCCGGGTTCAGCGACAGGCTGTCGATCCCTTCTTCCATCAGCCAGGCGGCAAAATCCTCATGGTCAGACGGACCCTGACCGCAGATGCCGACGTATTTACCCTGCTTCTTCGCCGCGCGAATCGACATCGACAGCAGCGCTTTCACCGCCTCGTTGCGTTCATCAAACAGTTCAGACACCACGCCGGAGTCACGGTCCAGACCCAACGCCAGTTGAGTCATGTCGTTCGAGCCGATAGAGAAGCCGTCGAAATACTCGAGGAACTGTTCCGCCAGCAGCGCGTTGGATGGGATCTCGCACATCATGATGATTTTGAGGCCGTTTTCGCCACGCTTCAGACCCTGGCGCGCCAGCTCATCGATGACCGCTTTCGCCTGGTCCACGGTGCGCACGAATGGGATCATGATTTCCACGTTGGTGAGATCCATGTCGTTTCGCACACGTTTCACCGCGTCGCACTCCAGCGCGAAGCAGTCGCGGAAGCTGTCAGCCACGTAGCGACCCGCGCCACGGAAGCCCAGCATTGGGTTCTCTTCTTCCGGCTCGTAACGCTCGCCGCCCACCAGGTTGGCGTATTCGTTAGATTTAAAGTCAGAGAGACGCACAATCACGCGTTTCGGGTAGAACGCCGCGCCGAGCGTAGCGATCCCTTCGGTCAGACGGCCAACATAGAACTCTTTTGGCGAGTCATAGCCTTTCATCATTTCACGAATTTCGTTTTGCAGCTTCGCGTCCTGATCGTCAAATTCCAGCAGCGCGCGCGGGTGCACGCCGATCATGCGGTTGATGATGAATTCCAGACGCGCCAGACCGACGCCTTCGTTCGGCAGGCAGGCAAAGTCAAACGCACGATCCGGGTTGCCGACGTTCATCATGATTTTCAGTGGCAGATCCGGCATGGTGTCGACGGTTGAGCTTTTCACGCTGAAGTCGAGCATTTCGGCATAAACGTAACCGGTGTCGCCTTCGGCACAGGACACGGTGACTTTCTCGTCATCCTTCATGCGCTCGGTCGCATCGCCACAGCCGACGACTGCCGGAATGCCCAATTCACGGGCGATAATTGCTGCGTGACAGGTCCGTCCGCCGCGGTTGGTAACAATCGCCGCCGCCTTTTTCATGATCGGTTCCCAGTCCGGGTCGGTCATGTCGGTAACTAATACATCACCCGGCTGAATGCGGTTCATTTCACTGATATCGTGAATGACTTTCACCGGGCCTGCGCCGATGCGATGCCCAATAGCACGACCTTCGGCAATGATTTTACCCTGCGCATGCAGCGTATAACGCTCTGTCACCTGGCCGCGAGAACGCACGGTTTCCGGACGCGCCTGCACGATAAACAATTTGCCGGTGTGACCGTCTTTGGCCCACTCGATGTCCATCGGGCGACCGTAGTGTTTCTCAATCTGTACCGCCTGTTTCGCCAGTTCCTGCACTTCGTCGTCAGTCAACGAGAAGCGGTCGCGATCAGCCTGCGGCACATCTTCGATGCGCACCTGCTTGCCGTGTTCCTGGGTTGGGGCATACACCATACGAATTTTTTTCGAGCCCATGGTGCGCCGCACGATGGACGGGCGGCCTTTTTCCAGCGTCGGTTTGTGGACGTAGAATTCGTCCGGGTTAACCGCGCCCTGCACCACCATTTCGCCAAGGCCGAAGGCGGAGGTGATGAACACCACCTGATCAAAGCCGGATTCGGTATCGATGGAGAACATTACGCCAGCGGAACCGAGGTCGGAACGCACCATGCGCTGCACGCCCGCTGAGAGCGCTACGCCGCGATGGTCATAGCCCTGATGCACACGGTAGGAAATCGCGCGGTCGTTAAACAGGGAGGCGAAGACGTGCTTCACCGCCACCAGCACCGCATCGTAGCCCTGAACGTTAAGGAACGTCTCTTGCTGACCGGCGAAGGAGGCATCCGGCATATCTTCGGCAGTCGCAGAAGAACGCACGGCAAACGACGCGTCGGCGTCGTCAGACGAAAGCTGGTTATAGGCCTGATGAATCGCCTGCTCCAGCTCAGGTGTAAAGGGAGTATCGATAATCCATTGACGAATTTGCGCACCGGCTTTCGCCAGAGCGGAGACGTCGTCGATGTCGGTTTCATCCAGCAACTGATAAATACGCTGGTTCACGCCGCTCTGGTCAAGGAACTGATTGAAAGCATCAGCCGTGGTAGCAAACCCGTTGGGTACGGAAACGCCCAAATCGGACAGATTAGTAATCATTTCACCCAGGGAGGCATTTTTGCCTCCAACTCTGTCTACATCATTCATGCCGAGTTGGTTATACCAAAGCACCAGCGGTGACGAGCCATTGTTGGACATCGAAACAATCCTTATATGAATTAAGAAAATCGCCAGGCAAAGGCTGGCTTCGTTATTTATCCTGCCATAATTAACGTGACGGGAAAAAAGGTGAATCGTTCAAGCAAATTAATTTTTTGCTTTTTAAGACAGTTCCTCGAAAACCCTTAACTCTATGATTATTGAGGAATCCCACATAAAAAGACGGTTTATAGCCCTCCACCATAGAAATGAACACCCCTTTTCACATAAAATAAAAACCACGTTTCATTTTTAAATTTGAGACAAAACCGACTCGGATGTGATTAAAATAAATATAGGCTTCATGGAATTAACTTAATCTTACCGGATGGTCAAAATGGATATAAATGTCGATCGCCATGTGTTTTACATTTCTGACGGTACCGCCATTACCGCCGAGGTGCTCGGTCACGCGGTGATGTCGCAATTCCCGGTGTCGGTCAACAGCATTACCCTGCCGTTTGTCGAAAGCGAAAGCCGGGCGAAGGCGGTGAAGGAGCAGATTGACGCGATTTATCAGCAATCTGGCGTCCGTCCGCTGGTCTTCTATTCGATTGTCATTCCAGAGATCCGCACCATCATTCTGCAAAGCGAAGGCTTCTGTCAGGACATCGTGCAGGCGCTGGTTGCGCCGCTGCAGGAAGAACTGAAGCTCGACCCGACGCCGATTGCCCATCGCACCCACGGACTTACCCCAGGAAATCTCACAAAATATGACGCCCGTATCGCCGCCATTGACTATACGTTGGCGCACGATGACGGCGTTTCGCTGCGCAATCTCGATCAGGCGCAGGTGATTTTGCTCGGCGTCTCGCGCTGCGGCAAAACCCCAACCAGTCTGTATCTCGCGATGCAGTTCGGTATTCGCGCCGCCAACTATCCGTTTATCGCCGACGATATGGATAATCTGGTGCTGCCCGCCGCGCTGAAACCGTTACAGCATAAATTATTCGGGCTAACCATCGACCCGGAACGTCTGGCCGCCATTCGTGAAGAGCGCCGCGAAAACAGCCGCTATGCATCGATGCGCCAGTGCCGTATGGAAGTCACCGAAGTCGAAGCGCTGTACCGTAAGAACCAAATCCCGTGGATCAACAGTACTAATTATTCGGTGGAAGAAATCGCCACCAAAATCCTCGACATTATGGGACTCAATCGCCGCATGTACTAACACACTAGTACATCATTGCAAAATGCGCTATCATCTTTTTGCAATGTATGCGCATCACGTTGCTGAATGGGTGTTGAACCTTGAATTCAGCAGAGATTGGTTTATCGTGATGCGCATCACTTCCGGTATTCCTGCCGTAGAAGCCACCAAATTCTGAGAGTTCCAATGAACAAAACTGATGAACTGCGTTCGGCGCGCATCGACAGTCTGGTAACGCCTGCTGAACTGGCGCAACGTTACCCTGTCACTTCTGAGGTTGCCGGTCACGTTACCGCCTCCCGCCGTCGCATCGAAAAAATCCTCAATGGCGAAGATAAACGTCTGTTAGTGGTAATGGGTCCCTGCTCCATCCATGACCTGGATGCGGCGATGGATTACGCACATCGCCTGCAGGTGCTGCGTGAAAAGCACCAGTCACGCCTTGAAATTGTGATGCGTACCTATTTCGAAAAACCGCGTACGGTGGTGGGCTGGAAAGGCCTGATATCCGATCCGGATCTCAACGGCAGCTACCGCGTTAACCACGGTATCGAGCTGGCACGCAAACTGCTGCTGCAGGTCAATGAGTTGGGCGTACCTACCGCCACCGAGTTTCTCGATATGGTGACCGGTCAGTTCATCGCCGATTTAATCAGCTGGGGCGCAATTGGTGCGCGTACGACGGAAAGCCAAATTCACCGTGAAATGGCCTCCGCGCTCTCCTGCCCGGTTGGGTTCAAAAACGGCACCGACGGCAATACCCGCATTGCCGTGGATGCAATCCGCGCCGCTCGCGCCAGTCATATGTTCCTGTCGCCGGACAAAAACGGTCAGATGACGATTTATCAGACCAGCGGTAACCCGTACGGTCACATCATCATGCGCGGCGGCAAAAAGCCGAACTATCATGCGTCAGACATTGCGGTCGCCTGCGATACGCTGCACGAATTCGACCTGCCGGAACAACTGGTTGTTGATTTCAGCCACGGCAACTGCCAGAAGCAGCACCGCCGTCAGCTGGAAGTGTGTGACGATATCTGTCAGCAAATTCGCAATGGTTCGACGGCGATTGCCGGGATCATGGCGGAAAGCTTCCTGCGCGAAGGCACGCAAAAAATCGTGGCCGGACAGCCACTGGTGTACGGACAGTCGATCACCGATCCTTGTCTGAGCTGGGAAGACAGCGAAACTCTGTTGGATAAACTTGCTGCGGCGATTGATACCCGCTTCTGAGTGTGCTTTTCGTGTCGGGCGAAACGCGTTGCCCGGCACGGCCCCCCCCTTTCCCTCTCCTCGCGCCCTTCAAAAACCGGCAGCCATCGTCGGTTAATAAAGTACGTCGCCGGACAATATCCTCCTGTACTGAAACAATCTTTTTTGATCCAGTCACATATTTTTCACAAAAGGGGTTGCTGAGTTTTTTGATTTGTTGATAATGATTATCATTGTTACATTGATTGCTATTTTTAATATTATGACATCATCGGATACATTTCTGACCGCAGGCAAAAGGTCCCCGACTCCGCAACCGCAGGCTGAAGATCGCCGCGTGAGCAGCAAAACCCTGCTGGGTGCGGAAGGTCGCGTCATCATTGAGCATGATGGCCAGCAGTACTTACTGCGCCAGACCCATGCCGGAAAACTGATCCTGACTAAATAACAAACTTACACACAACATTTCGCCAGCCACCCAGGGACTCGCCGAGGCAGCCAGCGCTTTTCACTTTTCATGGAGAGTTGCATGCTACACCTGCATTCCGCGTCGCTGCGCCCATCGCTGGTCGCACTGGCTGTATTCGGCGCAATCACCACTCCGGCTTTCGCCGCCTCTGAACAAATGACCGTAACGGCCACTGGCAACGAACGCAGCGCGTTTGAAGCACCAATGATGGTTACCGTTATCGACGCCGATACCCCTGAAGGCCAGACCGCCAGTTCCGCCGCGGATATGCTGCGCCAGGTTCCAGGTTTGACCATTGACGGCACCGGCCGTACCAACGGTCAGGACATTAACCTGCGCGGCTACGACCGTCGCGGCGTCCTGGTCATGGTCGATGGCATTCGTCAGGGCACCGACACTGGCCACCTCAACAGTACGTTCCTCGACCCGGCGCTTATCAAGCGTATCGAAGTCGTACGTGGCCCCGGCGCGTTGCTGTATGGTAGCGGCGCGTTGGGCGGCGTGATTTCCTATGACACCGTTGATGCAGCAGACCTGCTGCACCTGGGTCAGAACAGCGGCTACCGCGTGTTTGGCACCGGCGGCACTGGCGATAACAGCCTTGGCATGGGTGCCAGCGCCTTTGGTCGTACCGATACCCTCGACGGGATTGTCTCCTGGTCCAGTCGTGACCGCGGCGATTTGAAACAGGGCGACGGTTTCACAGCCCCGAATGACGAAAGCATTACTAACTTCCTCGCCAAAGGTAGCTGGAAAATCGACCCGGCGCAGAAGCTGAGCGGTTCCCTGCGGTATTACAACAACGCCGCGCAGGAGCCCAAAAACCCGCAAACGCCACAAGCGTCTGACAGCAGCAACCCCATGACCGACCGTTCTACCATTCAACGAGACGCGCAGTTGACGTACAACATCGCGCCGGAAGGCAACGACTGGCTGAATGCCGACGTGAAAGGCTACTGGTCAGAAGTGCGCATCAACGCGCAGAACCTCGACGACTCCGGCGAATTCCGCAAGCAGACCACCAAAGGCGGTAAAGTTGAAAACCGCACACGCCTGTTCACCGACAGCTTCGCCTCGCACCTGCTGACCTACGGCGGCGAATACTACCGTCAGGAGCAAAACCCTGGCGGCATGACCACCGGTTTCCCGAACGCGCGCATTAACTTCAGCTCTGGTTGGCTGCAGGACGAAATCACCCTGCGCGACCTGCCGGTCACTATTCTTGGCGGCACGCGCTACGACAACTATCGCGGCACCAGCGATGGCTATGATGACGTCGATGCCGACAAATGGTCTTCCCGCGCGGGCATGACTATCAGCCCAACTGACTGGCTGATGCTGTTTGGCTCCTGGGCACAGGCCTTCCGCGCGCCAACAATGGGTGAGATGTATAACGACGCCAAACATTTCTCCATTGGCAGTTTCTACACTAACTATTGGGTTCCGAACCCGAACCTGCGCCCGGAGACCAACGAAACGCAGGAGTACGGCTTTGGTCTGCGCTTTGACGACGTAATGCTGGCGAACGATGCTTTCGAGTTTAAAGCGAGCTATTTCGACACCAACGCCAAAGATTACATCACGACGTCTGTTGATTTCGCGGCGGCCTCGACCACCTCCATCAACGTGCCGAACGCCAAAATCTGGGGTTGGGATGTGATGACCAAATACACCACTGACCTGTTCAGCCTCGACGTGGCGTACAACCGTACTCGCGGCAAAGATACCGATACCGGCGACTGGTTGACCTCGATCAACCCGGATACCGTCACCTCTCGTCTTGACGTCCCGATTGCCCAGAGCGGTTTCTCAGTGGGCTGGATTGGCACTTTCGCAGAAGACACGAAGAGCATTAGCGCCACCCCGCAGGCGGGCTATGGCGTGAACGATTTCTACGTGAGCTATAAAGGCCAGCAGGCGCTGAGTGGCCTGACCACCTCGCTGGTGTTTGGCAACGCCTTCGACAAAGAATATTACTCACCGCAGGGCATCCCGCAGGATGGCCAGAACGGTAAGATTTTCGTGAGTTATCAGTGGTAATCACCCAACCCCGGTTCGCCGGGGTATTTCATCTGGAAGGAATATGACAATGAATCACTACACACGCTGGCAGGCATTAAAAGAAGAAAATCCGGGAAAATATGCGCGTGACATCGCCGCAATGATGCACATCAGCGAAGCGGAACTGACCTGGGCGCGGGTAGGCCACGATGCCTGGCGTCTACAGGGTGAAGTGCGCGACGTGCTGACTGCCCTTGAAGCCGCTGGCGACGTGAAATGCATCTGCCGTAACGAATACGCCGTTCACGAACAGGTCGGCAGCTTCACCAATCAGCATCTCAGTGGCCATGCCGGTCTGGTGCTCAATCCACGTGCGCTCGATTTGCGCCTGTTCCTCAATCAGTGGGCCAGCGTTTTCCACATCAGCGAAATCAGCACCCGCGGCGAGCGTCAGAGCATTCAATTCTTTGACCATCAGGGCGACGCGCTGCTGAAGGTGTACACCACAGACGCCACCGACATGACCGCCTGGGCTGATATTCTGACCCGCTTTATCCATGCCGATAACCCGACGCTCGAGCTGAAAGCGGTTGATGCACCGACCACCTGCGGAGATATCGATGGTAAAACCCTCGATGGTGAATGGCGTGCGATGACCGACGTTCACCAGTTCTTCACCCTGCTTAAGCGTCACAATCTGAGCCGTCAGCAGGCTTTCCGCCTGGTGGGCGATGACCTGGCGTGTCAGGTGGATAACGATGCCGTTGCGCGCCTGCTGGCGAATGCCCATCAGGATGCAAACGAGATTATGGTCTTCGTTGGCAACTGTGGCTGCGTGCAAATTTTCACTGGCGCTATCGAAAAAGTCGTGCCTATGAAAGGTTGGCTGAACATCTTTAATTCCGCCTTCACTCTGCACCTGCGCGAAGACACCATCGCCGAAACCTGGGTGACGCGCAAACCGACCGCCGATGGCCACGTCACCAGCCTCGAACTGTTCGCCGCTGACGGCACGCAGATTGCGCAGCTTTATGGTCAACGCACCGAAGGCGAACCGGAACAAACCCAGTGGCGTGCGCAGGTTGAAGCGCTGATTGCCAAAGGGCTGGCCGCATGAGAGCCGTCGTCGCGTTGATGGCCGCCCTGCCTCTGCTGGCAGGGGCGGCAGCTCAAAAAGTGGTAACGCTTGGCGGCGACGTGACGGAGATTGTCTATGCCCTGGGGGCGCAAAGCGCCCTCGTTGCACGAGACAGCACCAGCATGTGGCCGCCTGAAGCGTTGAAATTGCCTGACGTGGGCTATCTGCGTCAGCTGAACGCCGAAGGAATTCTCGCCACGCGCCCGACGACCGTTCTCGCCAGCGTGCAGGCCCAGCCCTCACTTGCGCTGAAACAGGTCGAACAAAACGGCGTGACGGTGGTGACGGTTCCCGGCAGCACCGACGTTTCGGTGATTGACGACAAAATTCGCATCGTCGCCGAGGCATTACATAAAGACGCCGAAGGCGAGCAGCTCCGTCAACAGATGAAACAGGCGCTGGACGCGTTACCTAAAACGCCACTCAATAAACGCGTGCTGTTTATTCTCAGCCACGGCGGCATGAGCGCCATGGCCGCCGGGCAGCAAACCGGGGCCGATTCGGCTATTCGTGCTGCGGGGCTACAAAATGCCATGCAGGGCTTTAACCGTTATCAGCCGCTTTCTCAGGAAGGGGTGATCGCCAGCCAGCCGGATCTGGTGGTGATTTCAACCGATGGCGTTAAAGGCATGGGCGGCGAAAACGGGTTGTGGACGCTGCCAGGTCTGGCGCAAACCCCGGCCGGGCGGAATAAACAGGTGCTGCAGATCGATGACATGGCGTTGTTAGGCTTCAGCATTCGCACCCCGGAAGCGATTCAACAGCTGCGGCATAAAGCGGAGCAGCTTCCCTGATGACGCCGTTGGTTTCCCGTTCTCTGTGGTCACTTCTGGCCCTGCTAACGCTGTTAACACTGGGCGCCACCACCTTTGGCGCACTGAAGCTGCCGTTAGATATACTCTGGCGTGGCGACAGCGCGCTGCGTCAAATCTGGTTCACCATTCGTTTGCCTCGCGTGCTTTTGGCGTTGACCATCGGCGGTTCGCTGGCGCTGGCGGGCTGCGTGATGCAGGGCTTGTTTCGCAATCCGCTGGCGGACCCTGGCCTGCTGGGGATCAGCAGCGGTGCCGCGCTGTCGGTAGCGATGTGGGTGGTTTTACCCTTATCACTGCCGATGGTGCTGATGCTGTACGCCCCGATGCTGGCGGCATTTCTCGGCAGCCTGGCGGTGACAATGGTGATTTTCGTCCTCAGCCAGCGTAACGACAATTCGCTCTCGCGCCTGCTGTTGGTAGGGATTGCGATTAACGCGCTGTGTGGCGCGGCGGTGGGCGTGCTGTCGTGGCTCAGCAACGATGCGCAGCTTCGCCAACTCTCGCTGTGGGGTATGGGCAGTCTCGGTCAGGCGCAGTGGTCAACGCTGCTGGTGACGGCCTCGCTGATGCTGCCGACGGTGTTCATTATCTGGCGGCTGGCAAAACCGCTGAATTTACTGCAGCTGGGTGATGAAGAAGCGCATTACCTCGGCGTGAACGTGCGTCAGATTCAGAGACGTTTATTGATGTGCAGTGCTCTGCTGGTTGCAGCAGCGGTAGCAGTCAGCGGCGTGATTGGCTTTATCGGGTTGGTGGTACCGCATTTACTACGCATGTGGCTTGGGGCCGATCATCGGGCGGTCATTCCCGGTTCGGTGCTGGTCGGTGCCATTTTACTGCTGGTGGCGGACACCGTAGCCCGTACGCTGGTTGCACCTGCGGAAATGCCGGTCGGTCTGCTGACCAGCCTGCTCGGCGCACCGTGGTTTTTATGGATGATTTTCCGTCGTGGAGGCCAACATGGCTAATCGCTTACAGGCCGTTAAACTGTGTTACTCCCCGGTGTTACGTGACATCAACCTGACGCTGTTACCCGGCGAGCTGGTGGCGCTGATTGGTCCCAATGGCGCGGGAAAATCAACGCTGCTGCGCGCGCTTACCGGCTATTTGCCACCGGATAACGGGCACTGTCTGCTGAACGATAAACCGTTATCTGCCTGGACGCCTCAGGCGCTGTCTCGCCAGCGGGCGGTAATGCGCCAGCAAAGCCAACTGGGTTTCGACTGGCCTGTGGAAGATGTGATTACCATGGGGCGTGCACCGTGGGAACAGAGCAATAGCCGAAAAGTCGTTGAACAGGTCATGGCCCTGACCGGGTGCACCCCGCTGTCAGGGCGGAAATACAATGCCCTTTCAGGTGGGGAGCAACAGCGGGTTCAGCTGGCGCGCGCACTGGCGCAGCTATGGGTGGACGATGCGCCACAGGGCTGGTTATTTCTCGATGAGCCAACGTCGGCGCTGGATTTATATCATCAGCAGCATGTGCTGCGCTTGTTGAAAAGTCTGACGCAGGCCGGAAATCTTCACGTCTGTGCGGTGCTGCACGATCTCAATCTGGCCGCACTTTGGGCTGACAGGCTTATCCTGCTTCATGAGGGAGAGATAGTGGCTCAGGGCAGCGCGCAACAGGTGTTGCAGGCTGACACCCTGAGCCGCTGGTACGGTGCCGAAGTGCACATCGGCCAGCACCCCGGCAGCCACACGCCACAGGTGTTTTTAGCCCCGTAACGTCAGCTAGAACAGCTCACTTCCAGCCGTTTGCCCCACTCAGGCGGACGGCTGGCATAGTCATCACTCCGGTCCGCAAACGGGTCACGTAACGCCTCGTGCAAACGCTCAAACTCGGCATAGTCTCCGCGTTCAGCCTGCTCGATAGCGCGCTGTGCCAGCCAGTTACGTAACACCACCGCCGGATTGACCTGCTTCATACTTTGCTGGCGCGTGGCGTCATCCACCCGCTCCTGCTGCAAGCGTGCGCGATAGTCGCTGAACCACGAATCAAACGCCGCCCGGTCGATAAACTCATCGCGCAAGGGTGAACTCGCACTCTGCTGTTCCGTCACGCTCAGCATACGGAAGGTGCGGGTGTAATCGCTGCCCTCCCGCTCCATCAGGCTAAACAGCCCGTTAAGCAGTTCGTTGTCGCCCTTTTGCTCCGAAAACAGACCGAGCTTGCCGCGCATCCGCTGACCGTATTCCACCAGCAATGCTTCCTGATAACCGTCAAGCGCATCATTGAGCACATCCACCGCGATAAATGGCGACAGCGACTGCGCCAGGCGTTGAAGGTTCCACAGTGCCGCCGCAGGCTGATTATCAAAACTGTAGCGGCCCTGGTGGTCTGAGTGGTTACAGATAAAGCCCGGCTGATAATCATCGAGGAAACCGTACGGACCGTAGTCCATGGTCAGCCCCAGAATCGACATATTGTCCGTGTTCATCACCCCATGACAGAAGCCAACGGTTTGCCAGCGGGCAATCAGACGCGCGGTCCGGGTGACAACGTCACGGAACCACAGCGCATACTTTTCAGCGTCGGATCCCAGCTGCGGCCAGTGATGACGAATCACATAATCCGCCAGCTCGCGCACCTTTTCCGCTTCACGGCGGTAGTAGAAGTGTTCGAAATGGCCGAAACGCACGTGACTTTCCGCCAGACGCATCAGCATAGCGCCCTGCTCAACCGTTTCTCGGTACACCGGCGTGTCGCTGGTTACCACCGATAGCGCACGCGTGGTCGGAATGCCGAGCGCGAACATCGCCTCAGACGCCAGACTTTCGCGTAACGTGGAGCGCAATACCGCGCGCCCATCGCCCATTCGGGAATACGGCGTCAGTCCTGCGCCTTTCAGGTGCCAGTCGTAACGACGTCCGTCGGCCAACTGCTGTTCGCCGAGCAAGATGCCGCGTCCGTCGCCAAGCTGACCGGCCCAGACGCCAAACTGATGGCCACTGTAGACCTGCGCGAGGGGCAGCATTCCAGGCAGCAGCGTTTCGCCGCCCCACACGCCCGCACTGTTTTCAGGCCTGAACAGCGATTCAGGCAGATCAAGACTCTGTGCCAGCACCGCGTTGTGCCAAATCAGGCGTGCATTGGCCAGCGGCGTCGGTGACAGTTCGGTATAAAAACCTGGCAGCTCATCGCACCAGTGATGGGTAAAAGACAGGGTCATGGTTCCTCCTGTCTGTAGTGTAGTGCCTGTGAGGGCAGATAAATACGGGCGAGATACAGGGTTATTCCTGCATCAGACGGGTTAGCGATGCGCTATCAACAGTGGGCCACAGTAATCCCTGATATGCGCTCAAACCCCAGGGCTCCAGACGTTCAAGGATCTGCGGGTTGTCCACACCTGCCGCCATAATCGCACTACAGCAGGGCTGTACCTGGGCGATTATCGCCCGCATAAAGGGATCAAACGATAATAATAACGCCTGTTGCTGAATAAAGTTTTTATCCAGCATGACGCGTTTGAACAACCCACTGAAAACCGCCAGGGTTGATGCGTCTCCGGCACCAAAATTGGCCAGCACCAGCGGAAAAAGATTCGCCAACTGAACCAGCAAATGATTTTTGTCGATGGCATTCAATTCTGGAAAGTTTTCATTGACCGTAAACTCCAGAAAGGAAAATCGCGCGGCCTCTTCCGCCAACACTTTTTGTGTTAACAACGCAAAGGCAATTGCCGGCGTTATATTAATCCACGCAATTAATTGCTGTTGAATAAAAAAGATTTGGCAGGTTTCGAGTAACGCGAGTTTTTCGCGAAACAGGATGACTTCCTGTTCAGCGCTCAGGCGGGACGTCACCAGCGTGGTCGGCGTACGCACCGCATCATCCACGCCGACAACGTTCGCGATTATTTCTAATCCGACAAGTTGCCCCCCACCATTTCTGGCAGGCAAGAATAACAATTCGGTTTTCCAGGCTTTATCCAGAGTAACAATCATTACGTCCACCCTTGTTCAAGGGAGCTCCCTGGCTGCTGCTGCATGGTTCCAGTCGAAAACAAAATCTTTGATTTTAAAAAGATTAATTTCATTCGTCCCTTTGTAATTCAGGAATTCCTTTGCTTTATCATTGGGATGATTGTAATCCATATTCGTACAATCGCACAATCCAGAGATTCATTAGCGGAATGCCATGACAATTGATAATTATTTCGTAGTGCTTTTTTATATTTATCAGCCAACAAAAAAGGGCCATCAGGCCCTTTTGTTTTTACGACTAAATACGTCTGGCTTGCCAGAAGTGCTTTCGCCAGTAGACATTATCCAGTGAGGAGCGCGTGACGCCCTGGCTGGTTGAGGCATGAATAAATTGATTATCCGTGTCGTAGATGCCGACATGCAGACCGTTTCCGCCCGAACCGGTGTTGAAGAATACCAGGTCGCCCGGCAATAAATCATCTTTATCAATTTCGGTGCCGATTTTCGACTGCTGTTTGGTATCGCGCGGCAGCTGTAAATCAAACTGGTCCCGGAAGGTCATCATGACGAACGCAGAGCAATCCACACCACCGCGAGTACTTCCCCCGTAGCGATATGGCGTGCCGCGCCAGTTTGCCAGCTGATCATTGAGATTGGCAATAACTGTGATGGAGTCCGAAAGCCGTGGGTTAGGCGGCGGCGCACGATGGCTGCTGCACCCGGCTAAAATTAACGCTGCCACTAAAATAAATAAGAGACGCATATCCTGGCGTTTCCTCTGATATTTTTTATAAGAATAATTTAGCCTGCGAATTTGCAAAGTTGCAAGAAACCTTAAGGTTACAGCGCAGAAATTAAGATCTGTACGCCGTCCGCGTTTAGCTTTTTGAACGGCATATCATACGCAGCCGTCAGATTTTCGATCGTCAAAACGTGCGGCGTGTCACCACTGGCCAGCATTCGCCCCCGACGCAACAACCACGTCTGGCTGGCGAAGCGTAACGTGTGATTCAAGTCGTGGCTGCTCATGACGACCGTAACACCGGCAAGTCTTAGCTCGGTCAGCAGTTTATCCAGCCCGCTCTGCTGGGCCACATCCAGGCTGTTCATCGGCTCATCCAGCAACAGCAGCTTCCCTTCCGGGTTTCCCTGCGGGTGAATTTGCAGCACCACCGCCGCAAGACGGACGCGCTGCCATTCACCACCGGAAAGCTGGTTCACCTGGCGGGCTAGCTTATCCCCCAGACCCAACTTTTCGGCGATTTCTTGCTGTAATGCGTGCTGCGTTTTGTCGGGCTGATGCAGCGTCAGGTAATGCCAGACCGGCATCGCAAAGGGCGGCGTCTGATGTTGGGTCAGATACGCCCGATGGCGTGCCAGTTCCGGTGCAGGCCAGTCAGCCAACGGTCTACCGTTTAGCATAACCTGCCCTACACCCTGGCTTAAGCCTGCCATTCTGGCGAGCAGCGTGCTTTTTCCTGCGCCGTTGGGGCCGACAAGATGCACCATTTCACCCTGACAAACCTCTGCGCTGACCGGGTGCAATCGTCCCGGTTCTGCCACGCCCTGCAACTGCATCAGCGACATGATTACTTCGCCAGCGCCAGCTTGATGGATTCCATCACAATCGGATCTTCAGGCGTCATGTCCGGAGAGAAACGCTGAATGACTTCGCCCTCACGGCCAATCAGGAATTTTTCGAAATTCCACAGAATATCGCCTTCCTCCTTCGGTGCCCGGCCTTTGCTGGCCATCCGCTCGTAGAAACCGCTGCTTTCTGGCGCGACGGCGACCGGGGCGGCCGAGATCAGTTTCTGGTACAGCGGATGACGCTGCTCGCCGTTGACGTCGATTTTGCTGAACATCGGGAACGTCACGCCATACGTAGTGCTACAGAACGTTTTAATTTCTTCGTCACTGCCCGGCTCCTGGCCGAGGAACTGGTTGCATGGGAAGCCCAGCACGGCGAAACCGTCTTTGCTCCAGGCTTCATGAATATTTTCCAACTGCTCGTACTGTGCCGTCAGCCCGCACTGGGAAGCAACGTTTACCACCAGCAGTACGTTGCCTTTGAACAGTTCGAGATTGACGTTTTCACCGTCGATGGTGGTGACATTGGTGTTAAGAATATCGTGTTGCATAGCGTCCTCTTGGGTTATCAGCCGGCGCTTAGCGGCCAGCCCTTAATAGTAGCCAGATAAATACGGGTGCGCCCAGGGTCGCGGTGACGACGCCTATAGGCAATTCTGCCGAAGCCAGCGCCATACGGGCCACGATATCGGCGAACAGCAGCGTTGCGCCCCCTGCCAGAACACAGGCAGGCAGAAGCACTCGATGGTCGGTCAGGCCGCACAGCCGCAGCATATGGGGAATAACCAGCCCGATAAAGCCAATGGCACCAGAGAGCGCCACGCTGACGCCTACCAGCCAGCCCGTTGCCAGCACCAGAAGCCTTCGCCACAGCCACAGTGGCAGCCCAAGCTGGCGGGCAGACGTTTCGCCGAGCGACAATAAATTCAGCGGCTGCGATTGCAGACAAACCCAGCCAATCGCGGGCACAAGCGCCAGCATTAGCCAGCCCTGATGCCAGTCCACGCCACCAAACCCACCCATCATCCAGTACATCAGCTGGCGCAGGTCAAACGACGTCGAAAAATACACGGCCCAGGTCATTGCCGCGCTGCAAATAATCCCCAGTGCCACGCCCGCAAGCAGCAGCCGGCTGGTCGATAAGTGACGGCGAGCAAAGCGCAGTAATATTATGGTGATGATCAGCGCCCCAACAATGGCACTCAGGCCCAATGCCCAGTTTGGCAGCCCTTTTCCCAGCAATACGGCGGCAATCAGTCCGACGCCCGCGCCGTTAGATACGCCCAGCAAGCCAGGCTCCGCCAGCGGGTTCTCAAATAATGCCTGCATAATCGCCCCGGACACCGCCAACGCCGCCCCCACCAGCACCACGGCCACGGTACGCGGCAGGCGAATTTGCCAGACAAATAGCTCACCGCGAGCGGTAAACCATTCACCCGGCATAATCCATTCTTCACCCGCGCACAGGCTGATGAACACCGCGAGCAGAAGGAGCAACAGCAAAAGTCCCAGCCATCGCTGGTTTCGTTGCTGCTGACGTTGGGCGAGTCGTTGCATGATGTCCTGAGATAATGAGGTGAAGTGTCTGATTTTATTGTGCCTGATGCTCGCAGAAAAGAAAAAAGGCCGCAAGAGCGGCCTTTTTGGTTAATCAGAAATTATTCTGCTTTGGGCGAAGCGTTTTCGACACGACTTTTCAACTTCTGGCCGGGTCTGAAGGTCACCACGCGCCGGGCTGTAATGGGAATATCTTCGCCCGTCTTCGGGTTGCGCCCGGGGCGTTGATTTTTATCGCGCAAATCGAAGTTACCAAAACCGGAGAGTTTTACCTGCTCACCGTTTTCAAGAGCGCGACGAATCTCTTCGAAAAACAGCTCTACCAGTTCTTTGGCATCCCGTTTGCTAAGCCCAAGCTTATCAAACAGATATTCTGACATTTCAGCTTTTGTAAGCGCCATAGGTTCAATCCCTCAATGATGCCTGGAATCGCTCTTTTAATGCCTCTACACATTTGGCGACGGTAGCGGCAATCTCCTCTTCTTCGAGTGTACGGCTGGTATCCTGAAGGATCAGGCTGATAGCGAGGCTCTTGAAACCTTCCTCTACGCCCTTACCGCGGTACACGTCAAACAAGTTTACGCCAACTACCTGATTTACGCCAACTTTCTTACACTCATTGAGAATATCGGCTGCAGGAACGTTTTCTGCCACGACCACAGCGATGTCACGACGGTTCGCAGGGAAGCGTGAAATCTCTTTCGCCTGAGGCACCACGCGGTCTGCGAGCTTGTTCCACTCCAGTTCAAACACCATCGTGCGACCGTTCAAGTCTAGTTTACGTTCCAGCTCAGGATGAACAACCCCAATGAAACCAATGCGTTCGCCTTTCAGATAAATCGCCGCAGACTGTCCCGGATGCAGCGCTGGATTGCCTTCGGCTTTGAACTGGATATCGCCCAGTTTGCCGGTCAGGTCCAGAACGGATTCGAGATCGCCTTTTATATCATAGAAATCAACTGTCTCTTTCGCCAGATTCCAGTGTTCTTCATAGCGGTTACCGCAGATAACGCCGCTCAGCATCACGTCCTGACGGATGCCCAACGGTGCCTGGGTGTCCGGTACGAAACGCAGACCGCTTTCGAAGATACGCACGCGGCTCTGCTGACGGTTCTGGTTGTAGACCACCGTGCTCAGCAGGCCAGTCCACAGAGAAAGACGCATCGCGGACATTTCGCTGGAGATTGGACTTGGCAGGATCAGCGCTTCTTCGCCCGGGTGGATCACCTGCTGCACTTTCGGATCGACGAAGCTGTAGGTGATGACTTCCTGATAACCTTTGTCATTCAGCATGGTTTTCACACGCTTAAGAGACAAGTTAGCTTCCTGGTGATGCCCCATGATCAGACCCGCCTGAACTGGCGCATCCGGGATATTGTTGTAGCCGTAAACGCGGGCGACTTCTTCCACCAGATCTTCTTCGATTGAAATATCGAAACGCCAGCTTGGCGCGACGGCCTGCCACTGGTCCTGACCTTCGGTCACTTCACAGCCCAGACGGCGCAAGATATCGCTAACCTGCTCATCGGCAATGTGATGGCCAATCAGGCGGTCCAGTTTGCTACGACGCAGCGTAATGCTGGCGCGCTTCGGCAGAGTGGCTTCGTTGGTCACATCAATGACCGGGCCCGCTTCACCGCCGCAAAGGTCCAGGAGCAGACGTGTTGCACGTTCCATCGCTTTGTATTGCAGCGCCGGATCCACGCCACGTTCGTAGCGGTGGGAAGCATCGGTATGCAGACCCTGACGACGCGCGCGCCCCGTGATGGACAGCGGATTGAAGAATGCACATTCCAGCAGCACGTTCCGGGTTTCGTCATTCACGCCAGAATGTTCGCCCCCGAAGATGCCGCCCATTGCCAGGGCTTTATTGTGATCGGCGATGACCAGCGTATCGGCAGCCAGTTTGGCTTCGTTGCCGTCCAGCAGCACCAGGGTTTCACCCTCTTTCGCCATACGCACGATGATGCCGCCGTCGATACGGTCGAGGTCGAATGCGTGCATCGGCTGACCCAGTTCCAGCAATACGTAGTTGGTCACATCCACTACTGCATCGATAGAACGGATACCACAGCGACGCAGTTTTTCTTTCATCCACAGCGGCGTTGGTGCCTTAACGTTGATGCCTTTCACTACGCGCCCCAAATAACGTGGGCAGGCGTCGGCGGCTTCAACGTTGATTGGGAAAGTGTCACTGATGGTTGCGGCAACGGGTGCCATTTCTGGCACGTTCAGCGGCTGCTGGTTCAGAACCGCGACGTCACGCGCCACGCCGATGATGCCTAAGCAGTCAGCACGGTTTGGGGTGACGCTGATTTCGATGGTGTTGTCATCGAGTTTCAGGTATTCGCGGATGTCGGTTCCCAGCGGGGCATCAGCAGGCAGTTCGATAATACCGCTGTGATCGTCGGAAATTCCCAGTTCAGAGAACGAACACAGCATGCCTTCAGACGGCTCACCGCGAAGTTTCGCTGCTTTGATTTTGAAGTCGCCAGGCAGTACGGCACCGATGGTCGCGACGGCCACTTTCAGGCCCTGACGGCAGTTTGGCGCACCGCAGACGATGTCCAGCAGTCGCTCGCCACCAACGTTAATTTTGGTCACGCGCAGTTTATCGGCGTTCGGATGCTGACCGCATTCAACCACTTCGCCGACCACAACGCCATTGAACACGCCAGCAACCGGCTCAACGCCGTCCACTTCCAGGCCTGCCATGGTGATTTGGCCAGACAGCGCTTCGCTGTCAATCGCCGGGTTAACCCATTCGCGTAACCACAGTTCACTGAATTTCATTGTTCTGTCCTGCCCTTATTTAAACTGTTTGAGGAAACGCAGATCGTTTTCGAAGAATGCACGCAGGTCGGTGACGCCGTAGCGCAGCATGGTCAGACGTTCCATACCCATACCGAAGGCGAAGCCGGAGTAAACTTCCGGATCGATGCCGACATTACGCAGTACGTTCGGGTGAACCATGCCGCAGCCCAACACTTCGAGCCATTTGCCATTTTTGCCCATCACGTCAACTTCTGCAGACGGTTCGGTGAACGGGAAATAGGACGGACGGAAACGAATCTGCAAATCTTCTTCAAAGAAGTTACGCAGGAAGTCGTGCAGCGTGCCTTTCAGATTGGTAAAGCTGATGTTGGTGTCAACAATCAGGCCTTCCATCTGATGGAACATTGGGGTGTGGGTCTGATCGTAATCGTTACGATAGACGCGGCCCGGCGCAATAATGCGGATAGGCGGCTGCTGCTCTTTCATGGTACGGATCTGTACGCCAGAGGTCTGGGTGCGCAGCAGACGCGTTGCGTCGAACCAGAAAGTGTCGTGGTCAGCACGTGCCGGGTGGTGGCCTGGAATATTCAGGGCATCGAAGTTGTGATAGTCATCTTCGATTTCCGGGCCAGTCGCCACGGTAAAGCCGAGCTCACCGAAGAAACTTTCAATGCGGTCGATGGTGCGGGTAACCGGGTGCAAACCACCGGTTTCAACACGACGCCCCGGCAGAGAAACATCGATAGTTTCTGCGGCCAGACGTGCATTAAGGGCTGCCCCTTCCAGTGCGGCTTTACGCTCATTCAGCGCCTGCTGGACCTGCTCTTTTGCTTCGTTGATAACGGCACCTGCGGCCGGGCGCTCTTCCGCCGGCAATTCACGCAGGGTTGTCATCTGAAGGGTCAGATGCCCTTTTTTACCCAGATATTCGACACGCACGTTATCCAGCGCGGCGACATCTGAAGCTTCATTAATAGCTGCCCTGGCACTGGCAACCAGCTCTGCGAGATGTGACATGGTTTTCCTCAATAATGTCGATGCAAACACCCGTTTGCGGACTTAATCTCTTGAATTCTATATACGAAAAAAGCCTCCCTGGGGAGGCTTTCTGGCGCTGTTTTTCGTTTCGTCTTTCACGCGCTAGCCTCCTGGATTCAGGTGCTAAAGTAAAAAAAGAAGCGGAAAATAGCAGCATTCATGCTTGCGTTACCTTGTCTGATAAGGGCAGTGAAGAACTTATTGGAAAGTTTTCACTCTGAAAAGTCAATGTCTTACTGATTCTTAACGATAATTTGAAAGAGAAGAGGGAGGCAAGCCTCCCTCTTCAACTGGCTTATGCCAGTGCAGATTTCGCTTTTTCGACCAGAGCGGTGAACGCTACTTTGTCGAATACTGCGATGTCAGCCAGGATCTTACGGTCAATTTCAACAGAGGCTTTTTTCAGGCCGTTGATGAATTTGCTGTAAGAAATACCGTTCTGACGTGCTGCTGCGTTGATACGCGCAATCCACAGTTGACGGAACTGACGCTTACGTTGACGACGGTCACGGTAAGCATACTGACCTGCTTTGATAACTGCCTGGAAGGCAACGCGGTATACGCGTGAACGCGCACCGTAGTAGCCTTTGGCTTGTTTCAAAATTTTCTTGTGACGTGCACGGGCAACTACACCACGTTTTACGCGAGCCATATGAGCTCTCCTGTTCTATATTCTTGATTAATAAAAGTTAAACGTTAACGACTTATGCGTACGGAAGGCACGCGATTACCAGACCCAGATCGCCTTTAGAAACCATGGCTTTCGGGCGCAGGTGACGTTTACGCTTAGTAGCTTTTTTGGTCAGAATATGACGCAGGTTAGCGTGCTTGTGCTTAAAACCACCTTTACCGGTTTTTTTGAAGCGCTTAGCAGCACCGCGTACGGTCTTAATTTTTGGCATCTTAATAACTTCCACTTCGCATTGTTGAAAAATGAAACGTAGGCGAACAAAGACTGTGAGACCCGAGGGTCCCACGGTCAATGCTACTTGAAGGCCTTACTGTTTCTTCTTAGGAGCGAGCACCATGATCATCTGACGGCCTTCGATCCTTGTTGGGAAGGATTCGACTACTGCCAGTTCACTCAGATCGTCACGGACGCGATTAAGCACTTCCATACCAATCTGTTGGTGGGCCATCTCACGTCCGCGGAAACGCAGCGTGATTTTGGCCTTATCGCCCTCTTCGAGAAAGCGTACCAGGCTGCGGAGTTTTACCTGGTAATCGCCATCGTCGGTGCCAGGACGGAATTTAATTTCCTTAACCTGAACAATCTTTTGCTTTTTCTTCTGTTCCTTAGAAGATTTGCTTTTTTCATAGAGGAATTTGCCGTAGTCCATGATTCGGCAAACTGGCGGTTCGGCGTTAGGGCTGATCTCTACCAGATCCACTCCTGCTTCTTCAGCTTTTTCCAGAGCTTCTCTCAGACTCACTATACCAAGCTGTTCGCCTTCCAGACCTGTTAAGCGAACTTCCTGAACTCGAATCTCGCCATTTATACGATTCGGACGTGCCGTTTGTACTCGTTTTCCGCCTTTAATACTTTATTCCTCCAGTTGTTGAAGACTGCGGCTGCGTATTTCGTTCAGCAGCTTCTCGATCACTTCGTTTACGTCCACAGTGCCGAGGTCTTTTCCGCGACGGGTGCGCACGGCAACTTTGCCTGCTTCAACCTCTTTGTCGCCACAAACCAGCATATACGGGACACGACGCAATGTGTGCTCGCGGATTTTAAAGCCAATCTTCTCATTTCTCAAGTCTGCTTTTACGCGAATGCCCGCATTTTGCAGTTTACGCGTCAATTCGTTGACGTAATCAGCCTGAGAATCAGTGATATTCATCACCACGACCTGCACAGGTGCAATCCAGGTTGGGAAGAACCCAGCGAACTCTTCGGTAAGAATACCGATGAAGCGTTCGATGGAACCCAAAATGGCGCGGTGAATCATCACCGGCACCTGACGCTCGTTACTTTCGCCTACATACGAGGCGTTGAGACGCTGCGGCAGGGAGAAGTCCAGCTGTACTGTTCCGCACTGCCATGCACGATCGAGGCAGTCATACAGTGTAAATTCAATTTTCGGGCCGTAGAAGGCGCCTTCACCCAGTTGATACTCGAACGGGATGTTGTTTTCTTCCAGAGCCACGGCCAGATCGGCTTCCGCACGATCCCATGTTTCATCACTACCAATGCGTTTTTCAGGACGCGTAGACAGCTTGACGACGATTTTCTCGAAGCCAAAGGTGCTATACATATCGTAGACCATACGAATGCAGGCGTTGACTTCATCACGCACCTGGTCTTCAGTACAGAAGATATGTGCATCATCCTGGGTAAACCCACGAACGCGCATCAGGCCATGCAGCGCGCCCGATGGCTCGTTACGATGGCAGCTACCGAACTCCGCCATACGCAGCGGCAGATCGCGATAGGATTTGAGTCCCTGGTTGAAAATCTGCACGTGACCTGGGCAGTTCATCGGCTTGATGCAGTATTCACGGTTCTCAGAAGAGGTGGTGAACATCGCATCTTTGTAGTTGTCCCAGTGCCCGGTTCTTTCCCACAGCACACGGTCCATCATGAACGGGCCTTTCACTTCCTGATACTGGTACTCTTTCAGCTTAGAGCGTACGAAAGTTTCCAGTTCACGGAAGATAGTCCAGCCATCGTTATGCCAGAACACCATACCCGGCGCTTCTTCCTGCATATGATACAGGTCAAGCTGCTTACCGATTTTACGGTGGTCACGCTTTGCCGCTTCTTCAAGACGCAGCAGATAGGCGTTCAGCGCTTTCTTATCGGTCCATGCGGTACCGTAGATACGCTGCAGCATTTTATTGCTGCTGTCGCCGCGCCAGTAGGCGCCTGCTGTTTTCATCAGTTTGAAGTAATGACAAAAACGCATGTTCGGCACGTGCGGACCACGGCACATGTCGACGTATTCTTCGTGATGATACAAGCCAGGCTTGTCATCATGGGCGATGTTTTCATCAAGAATGGAGACTTTATAGTTCTCACCGCGGTTCACAAATGTTTCGCGCGCTTCGCTCCAGCTCACCTTTTTCTTGATGACATCGTAGTTCTTCTCAGCCAGCTCGTGCATCCGCTTTTCGAGGGCGTCGATATCTTCCTGGGTCAGCGTGTGGTCGAGGTCAACGTCGTAGTAGAAACCGTTATCAATGACCGGACCGATAGCCATTTTGGTATGCGGCCACAGCTGTTTGATAGCGTGTCCCAGCAGGTGCGCGCATGAGTGACGAATGATCTCCAGACCGTCAGCGTCTTTCGCGGTAATCAGCGACAGAGTGGCGTCTTGTTCAATGAGATCGGAAGCATCTACCAGCTCACCGTTAACACGGCCAGCAATGGTGGCTTTCGCCAGACCTGGACCAATGTCCAGAGCAACATCCATGGGGCTTACAGCGTGGTCGAACTGGCGTTGACTGCCATCAGGAAGAGTAATTACAGGCATTTCATATCCTTATTCACAGTGGTGCCCCACACGAAAGAGCACATGCAAAAATAATTTATTTAGTCATACCAGCAGTTTTAAAGGCTTTATTTGCTTCACTCTGCAAACTGGGTACATCAGGGTGTACAAAACCAAAATGTACATACCTTCACTTGCCGATAACGAACGGTCATAGTACACGGCATTTGATATTTATTAAAGCCAATGAAGAACATGGGCTTTTACCCCGCCTGCGCTCACAGCCTGTTTGCAATAAAAAACCGCCGTAGGCGGTTGATTAGCGGTAACACCGTTTATTTAGCGTACCCCTGAAATTGTCCTTCTTTCATTACTGCGACCTTGCCTGTTTTATAGGCAATAATCGTGAACAACCCTTGTGAATACGCCGTCGCATCGGCCGTTACCTCATCCTGAGCCGCTGGCTTTCCGTCTACGGTCAGAATGCCGGACGCATCGCGTTTGATGGTCATGCCATCAAAGTGCTTAGTGAAGCTGAGAGATTTTTTGGCTGACTGGGCTTTTTGCGAGTTGAGGGCCTCAGCATTTTCCAGCGCCTGCTTTTCCGCAACGCTGTTCATGGTGGCCTGTCGATTCTGCTCTGCTATGTAACAGGCATCCCGGCTAACGCCTTTCGCTTCACAATCGGCCAGACGTGACGCTTCGCTTGAGCAGCCAGCCAACACGGTCACTACTGATGCTATTACCATTAACTTTTTCATGCATTCCTCATTAACATATTTTCAATTTTAGATTTCTGCTCTGATGGCCAGTTAATCCTGGAGCGAATATCGGCTATCTGAAAAACCTGTTAGTTGACTTACGTCATGAATAAAGGGTGATCCCGTTAGGAGTATTCTGCAATGCGGCCTCCCCGCGTCAATCTCGCCTTTTCACTGAAATTTAAATAAAGACTTGAAACATCCTGCTGATTGCCAGCGCCTGTCTTTTTCCACACCATACGCGCCTTTGCCCGGAGCGTTTATGCGTCACCTACTGGCCTTTTTGCAGCGATATGGCATCGATCTGAACAACCCTTCTTCACTGTTTATTGTGTTCGGCTATATTTTCCTGACCGCACTCGTGGCGCATTTTATTTTACGGATCATTTTAAGAAAAATTGAAAAACATGCGGAACAGGGTAGCCGTCCGTGGTTGAAAATATTCACGCAGAATAAGTTATTCCACCGCATTTCGCTGACGTTGCAGGGTATCCTGGTCAGCGTGCAGCTCAGTTTCTATCTCGAAACCGGCAGCCACGTAGGGCTGTTTTTCAACATCTGTGTGCAGTTGTGGATCCTGCTGTTCGCCCTGCTCTCCTTCTTCTCGCTGCTGGACGTTATCCTCAAGCTGTCGCACCAGTACAAGTTTTCCGTGCAATTACCGCTGCGTGGAATTTTCCAGGGTGTGAAGCTAGTCGCCGCATCGATTGTCGCTATCCTGATGATTTCCCTGCTGATTGGTAAGTCCCCTGCCATTCTGTTTAGCGGCCTGGGTGCCATGGCGGCAGTGTTGATGTTGGTGTTTAAAGACCCGTTGCTCGGTCTGGTCGCAGGGATCCAGCTTTCCGCCAATACCATGCTGCATATGGGTGACTGGCTGGAAATGCCAAAATACGGCGCAGACGGTACGGTAATTGATATCGGCCTGACGACGGTGAAAGTGCAGAACTGGGATAACACCATCACCACTATCCCGACCTATGCACTGGTGTCTGATGCCTTCAAAAACTGGAGCTATATGTCGGCTTCCGGCGGGCGTCGTATCAAGCGTAGCGTGTTCATTGACAGCACCAGTATTCACTTCATGTCAGCCGATGAACTGCAGCGTCTGGGCCAGGTCTATCTGCTGAAGCCTTGGCTTAAAGAGCAGAGCCAGAAAGTGGCGAACGGCAATGCCGCGCAGAGCGTGCTCAATGGCGAAAGCATGACTAACATCGGTGCTTTCCGTGCCTGGCTGACAGAATACCTGCATCAGCATCCGAAAATCCGCAAAGACATGACGCTGATGGTTCGCCAGCTTCCGCCAGGCGCTGAGGGCCTGCCACTGGAAATATATGCCTTTACCAATACCGTCGAATGGCTGAAATATGAGGCGATTCAGGCCGATATTTTCGACCATATTTATGCGGTGATTGAAGAGTTTGGCCTGCGCATTTATCAGCGCCCTTCCGGCAACGATCTTCGTCCACAGGCCCTCGTCTGCTGACAACCACAGGGCGCGTTATGCGCCCTGCTTAAATCCCTTGACGACAATCCCTTCTGCATCCAACCTCTGGCGTATCTGTCGCGTCATTTCCACCGCACCCGGGCTATCGCCGTGTACGCAGATGGAATCCGCATGAATGGCGGTGAACTGGCCTTCAATGGACATTACCCCACCGTCGACAATCATTCGCACTACGCGTTCAGCCACCTCATTCGCGTCGTGAATGACCGCTCCAGGTTCACGTCGGGAAACCAGCGTACCATCCCGGTGATAAGCGCGATCGGCAAAGGCTTCCGCCACGGTATGCACTCCCGCAGCCTGCGCCCACTCAATCAGCGCCGAACCTGCTAATGCCACCAGCGATAATGACGCATCAACTGCCCGCAAACCGGCGATTACCGCCATAGCCTGACGTTTGTCATGCGCAATGGTGTTATACAGCGCCCCGTGCGGCTTGACGTAACGCACTTGCGTCCCCGCTGCCGCGGCTAAACCCTGCAAGGCGCCAATTTGGTAAATCACGTCGGCGGTCAATTCATCGCTGGCGATTTCCATATTCCGGCGACCAAAGCCGACCAAATCAGGATAGGAAACATGCGCCCCGACGTTTACGCCCAGGCGCTGTGCGGCACGTAGCGTGTCAAGAATACCCGCCGGCGACCCCGCATGAAACCCACAGGCCACGTTGGCGCTGCTGACCAGCGGCAAAATTGCGGCGTCATCGCCCATTATCCACTGGCCGTAGCTTTCGCCTAAATCGCTATTTAAATCAATGGATGGCGTAACGGGCATTTCGAGGATCTCCTGGCTGTTAGTCTTTCGTTAAGGTCTCACGGTGTATCACTGTTTCATCCGTTTTACCACGAGGGACTCAAAATGGATTTCACGGGATTGATACAAAGCACCACTGATTTTATCAGCGCTCATCCGCAACTGGCACTCGGTGTGGTTTCTTTATTGGCCTTTGGCGAGTCGCTGGCCTTTATTTCGCTGTTGCTGCCAGCAACGGTGATTTTGCTGGCAACCGGGGCGCTCATCGGCGAAAGCGAACTGTCGTTTCTGCCAGTATGGCTTGCTGCGGCCATTGGCGCCGTTGTCGGAGACTGGCTTTCATGGTGGATTGGCTATCATTACAGCCACCGGGCGGTCACCGTCTGGCCACTGTCGCGCAAACCAATGCTGGTCCAGCGCGGGCATACGTTTTTTGAGCGATGGGGTGCATGGGGCGTGTTCATTGGACGTTTTTTTGGGCCGCTGCGCGCCGTGGTGCCACTGATCGCGGGCATTTGCAGAATGCCATCGGAGAAATTTCAGCTCGCCAACATCACTTCAGCGGCGGTGTGGGCCTTCGGCATTCTCGCACCGGGCGCACTGGGCATTCCGTGGCTGGCGGAGCTGTTTTCGTAATGCGGAAACAAGCAGGCCGGATTGCTCCGGCCTGACAAATTACATCTTATAACCCAACGTCACCGTGGTGCGGCGGTCCGTATGTTCCGGTGCCGATGATGGCGGCTCGGAGTTCCAGGTGACGTTGTAGGCCACTTTCAGACCGAAATTGTCGTTAATGGCAACGTCCAGCGCCGTCTCGGAGTTGACGGTAGTGTCATCTGCACCAAACACCGAGAGACCCTGGGTAAATTTGGTGGTGTCGGTCATCTGCCAGGCGTAGGTGCCGGAAGCATAACCCAGCGGCTGAGTTTTGGTTTCATCGTTGGTGTATTCGTCGTAACGCACACCAGGACCGAATTCAAAACGCAGGCTGTGGACCGGCCCGTTGAGGATCTGACGACCGTAACCGGCCGTGAACACATCGCGCTGACGATAGCCGTTATAACGGTCGGTCAACCAGCTTGCCTGGCCGAACAGATAGTCAGCGTCGGTAATGTTGTAACGCGAACGGCCGCCGACTGAATAGGTTTCAGAGGAGCGTTCATCGTTAGAAGACGTGTTGCTGGCGTTACCCCACAGCGACCATGCTGTCGTATCGCCGTACCAGGTCAGTGTGGAATCAGCAGTCAGAGAAGAACTTTTAGTATTGCCAGACTGTGCCAGGTAACCGCCGTTGATTTTACCTTCAAACGGTTTCTTCGCTGTGGAAGGGTCGTCCATGACAGTAAAAACGGTATTATCGGCCACGGCGTGCAGTGACGCAAAAAGGCCCCCCGCCAGAACAACTACTGCGGGTACTGTCTTGAAAAGCTTCATTTATTATGAGTCCGTACAACAAAAAAAGAGACCATTACGGTCCCGGAAACTTTCGCGAGGATCAACAACAGGCGGTCCTAAGAAAGGTAACAAATTATAAAAAGGCGTGAATAACATAGCAATGAATTCTTGTTTCATTTTTTGAATAAGAAGGATCTCAAATAGCATTTTATTTCATATATAAACGCAGCTATAAGGGATTGTAAATTTGCGAAAAATCATATCCTTGTCACTTTCTTAACCCTCCTTAAGGTGCCAGGCTTATCGCTGACCATAAAATCGGCGACTCGTCTGGGTCATAAATGGAGGTAATCGAATGGTTAACATCTATACGCTTACGCTGGCACCCTCTCTCGACAGCGCGACGCTGACTCCGCAAATCTATCCTGAAGGCAAATTACGCTGTAGCGCCCCGGTGTTTGAACCCGGCGGCGGTGGGATAAACGTTGCCCGCGCCATTACGTTTCTCGGCGGAAAATCCACGGCGATTTTCCCGGCCGGTGGCGCCACTGGCGAGCATCTGATCTCCCTGCTGGCAGATGAACAAGTGCCGGTACAAACGGTCTCCGCGCATGACTGGACACGTCAAAATCTGCACGTGCATGTTGAAACCAGCGGTGAGCAGTATCGCTTTGTGATGCCGGGTGCTGCGTTAAATGAAGACGAATTTCGCCAGCTTGAACTGAAAGTCCTGCAGATCGAAGTCGGCGCTATTCTGGTGATCAGCGGCAGTCTGCCGCCAGGCGTGGGCGTGGCGAAACTGGTAGAGCTTATCAAATCGGCCCAGCAGCACGGTATACGCTGCGTAGTGGACAGCTCCGGCGACGCCCTTTCCGCCGCGCTGGACGTCGGTGGCATTGAACTGGTGAAACCGAATCAGAAAGAACTTAGCGCACTGGTGCAGCGGGAATTAACCCAGCCGGATGACGTGCGTAAAGCGGCCGAAGAGATTGTCCGTAGCGGAAAAGCGCGACGCGTGGTGGTCTCATTGGGGCCACAGGGTGCCCTGGGTGTCGACGCCACTGGCAGCGTGCAGGTCGTACCGCCGCCGGTTAAAAGCCAGAGCACGGTCGGGGCCGGTGACAGCATGGTCGGCGCAATGACCCTGAAACTTGCTGAGAGCGCGTCCCTTGACGAAATGGTCCGTTACGGCGTGGCCGCCGGGAGTGCCGCGACCATCAACCAGGGCACGCGCTTGTGCTCGCTGGAAAACACGCGAACGATTTACGATTACTTGTGCCGAAGCTGACCGCCACTCCCGCTGTAACCGCGGCGGGAGTCGAAAAATCACGGTAATCGGCTATGCTATAAAACTCCATGCTTAACAACGAGGTTCCCGATGAGCGGCGAAATCACGCGTTACGTGGTAACCGTCAGTTTCCATGAACAGACGCTGACCGAAATCAATGAGCTCAATAACCATCTGACCCGCGCCGGATTTACGCTGACGCTGAGCGACGACGACGGTAAAGTACACGATCTTGGCACCAATACGTTTGGCCTCGTCAGTCCGCAAAGTGAAGACGATATCAAAGCCCTGACCACCGGCCTGGCGGAAACCGCAATTGGCCACCAGCCTGACGTCAGCGTTGTGACTTTTGAACACTGGCTGCAGGACAACACGACCAATACGGCAAGTTAAAACGCACAGTTGTGCGTCAGTTCGAGTTTTTCCACCGCATTTGTACGCTAACCTTATGATCTGGCAGAAAACATGGGGAGAGAGAGCATGTGGCAAGCGATCTGTAGCCTGTTGAAAGAGCACGGAGACGGCGAAATCGAGCTGCGTAACGAACTGCCCGGCGGAGAAATCCACGCCGCATGGCATTTACGCGTTAGCGGTCAGGACTATTTCGTCAAATGCGATGAGCGAGAAATGCTGCCCATCTTCACCGCGGAAGCCGATCAACTCGACCTGTTGGCGCGCAGCGAAACCGTTGCCGTACCCGAGGTGTACGCCGTTGGCAGTGACCGGGATTACAGCTTTGTGGTGATGGAGTTTCTTCCTCCCCGACCGCTGGATGCGCACAACGCCTTCCTGCTCGGTCAGCAGCTGGCCCGTCTTCATCAGTGGAGCGAGCAACCGCAGTTTGGCCTCGATTTCGACAACGACCTTTCCACAACGCCTCAACCCAATGCCTGGCAGCGACGCTGGTCAACCTTCTTTGCAGAACAGCGCATTGGCTGGCAGCTGGAGCTCGCCGCCGAAAAAGGCCTCGCGTTCGGTAACATTGATGCCATCGTCGAGCACATCCATCAGCGTCTGAGTTCGCACCAGCCCCAGCCTTCGCTGCTACACGGTGATTTGTGGTCTGGCAACTGCGCACTCGGCCCGTCTGGCCCCTATATTTTCGACCCGGCCTGCTATTGGGGGGACCGTGAATGCGATTTAGCGATGCTGCCCCTGCACCCGGAACAACCTCCGCAAATTTACGATGGCTATCAATCGGTCTCGCCGCTACCCCTTGATTTTCTCGACCGGCAGCCGGTATACCAGCTCTACACGTTACTTAACCGCGCCATTCTGTTCGGCGGGCAGCATCTGGTGAACGCGCAAAAGGCACTGGATCGCGTGCTGGCCGCATAAAAAAAGCCCCGTTAAAGGGGTAATGCCAGTCAGTTAAGCAACTGACTGGCTTTTTTGTTCCGGGCTTTGGCATATTTATACGGCCTTTCCTTCACCACTCTCGGGAAGGCTCTTTCTCTTCTTATCGGCAGCTTTACCATC